>Ga0208789_1000082_pt1 | contig 143665 bp, 127 predicted proteins | sample Methanotroph_Enr_FD_187368 | JGI IMG/M metagenome (GOLD analysis project Ga0208789, IMG submission 187368) | Enriched soil microbial communities from Old Woman Creek wetland in Ohio, USA - Methanotroph_Enrichment_5 (SPAdes) (version 2) | ecosystem: Environmental > Terrestrial > Soil > Wetlands...
CTTGAACACCGATTCTGGAAAATCCAGAAAAGTGTTCAGCTTGAAACCAGAATCAGTGTTCAAGTTAAATCAGAATACGTGTTCAGATTAGATCAGAATGGGTGTTCAAGTTGGGCCAGAATATGCATGGTTTTTTCCCGCTTTATTTAATATCCCAATCTGGTATCTTTGTGCGGGGCTTAGCTGTTTATAATTTCTCATACGCTTCATCGTCTTTGGTCGGATTGAAAAAAGCGTGAAACTATATCAGCTAGCCTTTTTCTTTTCCGCTCTGTGCCGATTGCACTTATGAGTTGAATCTAAGGAGTGTTTTATCTGTGTAAACCTATGGCTAACTGACTTTTTTAGGTTTATCGAGATCACAAAAATCTTGATAAAAAACAGGGATGTCTGGCGTTCTATGTACCATCCCGCCATTGCCAAAATTTGTTGAGAGATAAATCCGGATTACCGGTCGAGCTCAAAATCACTTCGTTGTAACTACCGTATTCAATATCTTTTGCGCTGGCTTTGATGTCTATGAGTAAGCTTTAGTACGGCATTAAAACAAGTAGTTCGCTAAAGTTTAAACAGTTCATAGACTTACCGGACGTTGCTTATGCACAGATTGATTTTGTTGCAATAAGTGCTAAATCGAGTCTTAGATAAACCGGCCTCATCAAGATTGTTTGCATGTAACATGCTGATTAGTAACAAGAATATATTTCTGTATAAAAATACTACAATCTAACGAAAGAGCAGGTTTTATCAGGTCTTGACAGTGTTATGCATGAGTTGCACACAGAGTTATCCACAGCTTTTGTGGAAAAGATTGCAGGTGCTTGATTGTTAAATTCGAACGATTGAAATCAGCAAAAACTCAAAAAAAGGGAGCCTAACAGACGATTAAGCTCCCCCCTTACCAACAGGGGATGGTAAGTAAGAGCGCATATCAATATGCTATCAACGCAATGACCAAATGATAATGTGACAGATTGTCACATATAACTATTAAGGTTATTTTTTAACCGATTGAACGCAATGGATTAATGCTGGTATCCTGTCGATAATCCGGATCACTGAATAAGTGATTAATTTGATAAGGAGCGATGATGTCCACGCAAGCAAACTATATCCGCTGGTTTAATGAATTAACGATTGAAGACGTATCCTTGGTAGGCGGCAAGAATGCCTCGCTAGGTGAAATGTACCGGGAATTAACGCCGCAAGGTATCCAAATTCCCAATGGTTTTGCCGTCACCGCCGAAGCTTACCGCTATGTATTGGATCGGGCCAATGGCTGGGCAGCGCTGCATCAGGCATTGGATGATTTGAACCCGGACGATGTCGCCGATCTTGCCAAACGCGCACGTAAAGCGCGGGAAATAATCTACGCCGCGCCTTTCCCTAAAGACCTTGAACAGCAAATCATCGAGGCATTCACCCAACTGAAAAAACAATATGGCGATGATTTAAGCGTTGCCGTACGCAGTTCCGCTACCGCCGAAGATTTGCCGACCGCCAGCTTTGCCGGACAACAGGACACTTACCTGAACATACGTGGCGACCAAGCCTTGCTGGACTCCTGTAAACGCTGCTTTGCCAGCCTGTTCACCGACCGCGCGATACATTATCGCATCGATCAAGGCTTCGATCATTTCAAGTTGGCGTTATCGATAGGCATTATGCTTATGGTGCGCTCGGATCTGGACGCCAGCGGCGTGATGTTCTCGCTGGATACCGAATCGGGATTCCAGGATGTAGTCTTCATCACCGGCGCCTACGGTTTAGGCGAAAATGTCGTGCAAGGCGCGGTAGACCCCGACGAGTTTTATGTGCACAAGCCTACTTTTGAGCAGGGGCATCGGGCGGTATTAAGACGCACGCTGGGCGCGAAGAAAATAAAAATGGTCTATAGCGAAGGACGCACCCGTGAACCTACCCACAATATCGTCACCTCCGAAGAAGAACGCAACCGCTTCTGCATTAACGATGCGGATGTCCTGACCCTCGCCGATTACGCGATTAAAATAGAAAAACATTACAGCGCCAAAGCCGGACAAGCCAAACCGATGGATATAGAATGGGCGAAAGACGGCTTGGACGGCGTACTGTACATCGTCCAAGCGCGCCCGGAAACCGTGGTTTCCCAATTGCGCGGCATGGTTTTGGAACAATACAGCCTTAAGCAGAAAGCTGAGCCAATAGTCACCGGCCATGCGGTAGGCAGCAAAATCGCTACCGGCAACGCACGGATTATCGACAATATCGGCCAGTTAAACAGCTTTAACCCCGGCGATGTGCTGGTTGCCGACATGACCACGCCGGATTGGGAGCCGGTCATGAAAATGGCCTCGGCCATCGTCACTAACCGGGGCGGCCGCACCTGTCATGCGGCGATTATCTCGCGCGAACTGGGCGTTCCTGCCGTAATCGGTTGCGACAATGCCACGACCATGATTAAAAATAATACCCCCGTCACCGTATCGTGCGCCGAAGGCGATGCCGGAAAAGTCTATTCCGGCAAACTCGACTTCGATATTAACAGCACCGACTTATCGGATCTGCAACGCCCGAAAACCAAAATCATGCTCAACATCGGCAATCCCGAACTGGCCTTTAAAATCAGCTTCCTGCCCAATGACGGCGTGGGCTTGGCCAGGATGGAATTTATTATTACCGAATACATCAAGGCGCATCCGATGGCGCTGATCCATCAGGAACAAGTGCAAGATGCCGGCGAGCGTGAACAGCTAAGCCGGTTAACGCACAATTATGCAAACGCCGAAAATTACTTTATCGAAAAACTCTCGGAAGGCGTAGGCGCCATTGCCGCCGCGTTTTATCCCAAACCGGTCGTGGTGCGAATGTCGGATTTTAAAACCAACGAATACGCCACCTTGCTCGGCGGCAGTTGGTTTGAATTCGATGAAGCCAACCCAATGATCGGTTTTCGCGGCGCATCGCGTTACATCCATCCCGCCTATGCAGAAGGTTTTGCGCTGGAATGCAAAGCGATGAAGCGGGTGCGCGAAGAAATGGGTTTAGCCAATGTGATTTTAATGATCCCTTTTTGCCGCCGTGTGGAAGAAGCCCGGCGAGTGCTTGATTATATGGCGCAACTGGGTTTGAAGCGAGGCGAGCAGGGGCTGGAAATTTACGTGATGTGCGAGATTCCCAATAACGTCATTCAAATCGATGCTTTCTCGGAACATTTCGATGGTTTTTCTATCGGCTCCAATGATTTGACTCAGCTCACCTTGGGTGTAGACCGCGATTCCGCGATTCTCGCCGAAGATTTCGACGAGCGCGATCCCGGCGTTAAAGCAATGATCCGTCTTGCCGTTGACGGCGCGCGGCGTAACGGCAGGCATTGCGGCCTTTGCGGTCAAGCGCCGTCGGATTATCCCGAAATGGCCGAGTTCCTGGTGGAAATCGGCATCGATTCGATGAGCCTGAATCCCGATACCGTGTTACAAACTACGCAATTGGTATTGGAAACCGAGCGGCGCTTGGGTCGGTAGGCGTTGTGTTAGAAATGCGCGAAAGAACTTCAACAATTTGCTGCTCCAGAGATGTACATAACTTATTTGTAAATCATGAAGGGCATGAAGACTTGAAGTTTTCATGCCCTTCATGGTCATTGCTTACCCGCCTTAATGCAGCAGCCAAGGCGCGCACTCCGTCGTAAATACTGGAATATAAATTCTTTAGCTAAGGCTCAAAGCCGGAGTGCAGGCTTCGCCTGCTTTGCAAGCGAAGCCTGCACTCCACAAGACCAAAGAACTTCGGCTCGGTTACTTAGATCGAAAATTGCCTCTTTACGGTTTCCACAGCCCATGCACAACATCAGTTAAATAATATATCTATCAAACATTCCAATTTCAGCTTGTTGAACTACACTAAAAAATATAGATATTTTTTGTTTTATAGAGGAGGACAAAATGAAAAATTACCACCTGTTTTTACTAGGGTTTGTAACGGTTTCATTTGTTTTGTTAACCGGATTCAAACAACCCGGCATTGATAATGCTTTCCCGGCAAAAAGAGTGGCCGCATCGATTCAAATCAAAAAAGCCCAGGTCAACATCAAAGAGAACCCGGCTAACTTGAAACAGAAAAAAGAAAAAAAACGGCAACTGGCATTCAGGGCCAAAAACAGTGCTGCTGAAGCTATTGAACTGCAAAGAACACTCGATCTTTCCATACCCTTTAAAGACTCCGAAAATGCCTGGCTGACGGTTGAACAAAACAGGATAGCCCAAGCCGAAGCAGCGAATATGTTTGCTGCCGAAAAGAAGAACAAGCCGCGGTCTATAGACTTGGATGGTCGGATGCTAATGTCGCAAGAACCGGAAACGGATAAACGAAAATCGCTGGACGGCGCGGCTATTGTCATTAACCTGAAACGCTGAGCAGACGATACTGACGCTGTACTTATCTATTTTCCACCGGCAGTAACAGTGCCGGGTAATATCACAACTCTGTTCCTGCCTTCGCTTTTGGCCTTATACATGGCCTGGTCGGCAGCTTCGATCATGTCTGTATAATGGCTATAGCGGCGACTGTACACGCATACGCCGATGCTAACGGTCAGCAAATGACCATGAAAGCGCCGGCTCATAATCTTGCCGCGACGCTCAATTTCCAATCTTATGCGTTCGGCATAACCGTAAGCACCGGCTTCGTCGGTGTTTTTAAGGATAAATAAAAATTCTTCCCCGCCATAACGGCCGATAAAGTCTCCGGGACGGGTCAGGCTGCGTAAAATATCGGCGACAATCTTTAAGGCGTCGTCTCCGGCTTGATGCCCGCAGGTGTCGTTAAACAGTTTGAATTTGTCTATATCGATAAAGCCGATGGCGATCTTTGCCAATTTGGACTCATCTCTTTGAAAAAGCTCGGTCAGGAAGTTGTCGACCATGCGTTTATTGAACAGCTGGGTTAAATGATCGAGCTGCGCGTGTTTTTTCTCCAGTTCGTATTGCTTGGCGTTGAACATGGCGATGCCCAATTCAAAGGCAATAGGCGTGATTTCCGGCAGTAGCTGTTCCCGTATCGGCTTTTTCGACAATGCGTTATCGGCATAAATCAGGCCGATAAAACGATTGTGGTGTAATACGGGGATAGCAACAAACTCGGTGGTTTTCAGACGTTGAATCAGCTCATTGTTGCGTTCTATGCCGGTGTTGATAACGACGGCTTTTTTTTCGCGCAGGCAATTTAATAACAAGCCGGAAATGCCGCTGATGTCGATCTCAAAGGGTTGTGGCTCTGCCGGCATTATCGATTTCGGCCACCAATACGATGCAATCAGGCTGCGGCGTCTAGGATCAGTGGCAAACATGATGCAGCGATCGAAAGAAAACTCGTTCTGTATCGCTTCGAGCGTTCTAGGTATAAAGTCATCAGGGTTAAGGCTGTGGTGAGGAGCCGTTAAAGAGGATGACAATTTCCTGTCGTGTACGTCATCGGCAGCGAAAGGTTTGTCCTTGCTGATCTGGCTTAAGTTAATGGTGGCTTTGACCAGCGTCGCCCGTAATGTGGTTAAACCAGGCAATTGGATGTCATAGAATTCCTGGGTGTTGCGCATGTCCTGATCGACCTGTTGCAACAGTGGTTCAAGATTCAGTTGGTCAATATTAATAGTTTCCAGTACGGCGCTCTGTAACGTTGAGTGCGTATCATAGGTAGACGAGCCAATGCCCTGAATCCAGGCGATATAGTTTGCGAAAGAAACAATCGCGGTTTCAGTTTTAAAGCTAGCATACGGCGATGTCTCGGTTGGCTGCTTATGGTGGAAAGCGACCATTGCCGTGATTGATGACGGCAATTGCCATTCCAGACAAAAAACATGGCCTATTTCTGCATGCGTTATACCGAAAAAACGACGCTCTTCTTCAATAGTGGAATGTTCGTTTTTATCCATGGAGCCAATAAAATCGCTGTAAGTCATGCACCCATGGCTTTCTACAACTATTTTTCCTATGTCGTGTAAAAGCCCTCCGGTATACAGCAGGTCAGGATCCGGATGGCCGAGTGCAACGGCTATTCTCCGGCTTAATGAAGCGACATACAGGCAATGTTGCCAGAAAAACAGTAGGTCGAATGCCTGCTTTGAGCTACGTTGCATCAGCTTGTTATACAGCAGCAGGTTTATCGCGAGCTGGCGTACACAGGAAAAACCCAACATGGTCACGGCTCGCTCAATGGAAGTTATTTTATTCGGTAAGGCGTATGCAGCGGAATTGACCTGTTTTAGAATTTTTGCGGCTAGCGTAGGTTCTGTTTTGATAATTCGGGATAAGCTTTCGATTTTGGTGTTGTCATCACTGGTCAGTTTTAATAGTTTGATAGCAACGGAAGGTATGATTTGAAGATGTTTGACCTCATCCTTAAGAATTGACAGGACTGCTTCTTTGATCGGTTCTATATTGTCCTTGTTTTCGCCAAGCATCGTATCTTCTCTATTGGGCGGATTTTCGCTATTTGCTGTAAGTAAGAGTTTAATAAATTTTTATGGGAAGTTATGAGAGTTGTTAGGCAATATCTTTTAACGCTCCATTCAATCATAACATCAAAAATCCCGCCGGCGGCGGCCAAGTACAAAGTTTTCTGAATGTATATTGATAGTTTACAATACCAAGGATTAAGTTCGCCCCAAGATCGGGGGTAAAGTAGACAGGATGCAAGAATAATTATATGAAAAAATTAAAATGCGCTGTTATAGGCACGGGTTATCTGGGCAAATTTCACGCAGAAAAATACGCGTCGCTGCCTGATTGCGAGTTGGTTGCTGTGGTCGATATTGATGAGGCGGCGGCTAGAGAGGTTGCCGAAAAGCATGGCGCAACAGCGTTGACGGACTATCAATCCCTGCTGGGCGAGGTCGATGCGGTCAGTATTGTGGTACCTACGACGCTGCATCATAAAGTATCCATGGATTTTCTCAATGCCGGTGTCCATGTCTTGGTTGAAAAACCGATTACCGTGACGGTTGCAGAGGCCGATGAGCTGATCGCCATTGCCAAGCAAAAAAATTTGATTTTGCAAGTGGGGCATCTGGAACGCTTTAATCCGGCGGTATTGGGCTTGGACAAGGAGGAAAAACCGCTGTTTATCGAGTCGCACCGCTTGTCGCCGTTTAATCCTCGCGCTAACGATGTCAGCGTGGTGCTGGATTTAATGATTCATGACATCGATATTATTTTGGCCCTGGTCGATTCCGAAGTGGAGCGAATAGATGCCAGCGGCACGGCGGTGTTAACGCAAGGCACCGATATTGCCAATGCCCGGATGCTGTTTAAAAACGGTTGTGTCGCTAATGTGACGGCCAGCCGGATCAGTATGAAGATGGAGCGCAAAATGCGCATGTTCAGGCCGTCTTCCTATGTTTCCGTCGATTTTCAAAACCGTGTGTTAACCAAGCATCGTACCGGTAATAAAGAAATGTTCCCCGGCATTCCGGAAATAGAAACCGAAGAATCCGTTTTTGAAAGCGGCGATGCGCTGTTGGCAGAGATCAAGCATTTCGTTAATTGCATTCATACCGGAGACAATCCGCTGGTTTCCGGAGAGGCGGGGAAGAGAGCGCTGGAAACTGCGATAGCTATTACTCGGTTATTAGGCGATAAATAGCTAACTCTTTCAGCCCATAGAGAAATGGAACACAGATGACACGGATTAAACGGATCATCACTGATTTTTCAAAAGCGTAAACAGACTTGGCTTGAGCTAAAAAATCCGTGTAAATCCGCCCTATCCGTATCATCCGTGTTCTACTTTTCTAATAACCAAATCATTATGAATAATCCACTTTATAAATATTAGGCAATAAACATGATACCAATGGTAAACCTGAAAGCTCAATACGCTGAAATTAAAGATGAAATTGAGCGTGGGCTGGCTGAAACAATCGAAAATTGTTCGTTTATATTAGGGCCTAATGTTCAGGCTTTTGAAAAAGAAGCGGCCGTCTATTTAGGCGTTAAGCACGCGATTGCGGTGGCTTCAGGTACCGATGCGCTGCATCTGGCTTTGATTGCCGAAGGCATCGGCGCCGGCGACGAAGTGATCACCACCGCATTCACCTTTATCGCTACAGCGGAAGCCATCAAATATGTCGGCGCGGTTCCCGTTTTCGTCGATATAGATCCGAAGACTTTCAATATCTCACCGGAAGCTATAGAAAAAGCTATTACCCCAAAAACCAAGGCGGTGATGCCTGTTCATTTGTTCGGTCAACCGGCGGATATGACGGCAATCAAGCAGCTATGCGACCGGCATGATCTAAAGTTGATTGAAGATTGTTGCCAGTCTTTCGGCGCAAGCATCAACGGCAAGCAAACCGGTTCTATCGGACATGCGGCCGGTTTTAGTTTTTTTCCCAGCAAAAATTTGGGCGCATTCGGCGACGGCGGTTTGGTCGTTACCAACTCCGACGAGACCGCTAAAAAACTTAAGATGTTGCACAATCATGGTTCTGATGTCCGTTATTATCATGATGTAATCGGTTACAACAGCCGGCTGGATGAAATGCAGGCGGTGATATTAAGAGCCAAATTGAAACGTATCGACCAATATAATAAAGGCCGCCGTCATGTCGGGCAGCTTTATTCGGAATTGATGGCCGATTTGCCGCTGACTACACCGTTTGAAGATGGTCTGGGCGAGCATGTTTATCATCAATATACTCTGTTATGCGACCGGCGCGATGAGGTGATGAAAGCGTTGCAGGATAAACAAATCGCCTGTGCCGTGTATTATCCCGTGCCTTTACATCGGCAAAATGTATTTAAACAGGAATATGCCGCCGTCAGTTTGCCGGTGACGGAATTTGTCGCGGACAATTGTATGTCGTTGCCGATTTGCCCATTCCTTGAGGATGATTCGGTTAGGGAGATAGTGACGGTCATTAAGGGTGTTTTGACGGCATAGTACGTTGTTTTAAATCCATGGTATTGCTCGTTCCCAAGCTGGAGTTCTCATCGTTTACACATATTTATTCATGAGCCGTCATACCGGCATGGATGCCGGTATCCAGCGCCATGGACGGTAATTTGCTGGCTCTACAAATACTTGAGCGGCGCGAAGATTCACATCCCTGTGCTCTGGATTCGCTTTCGTGCTCTAACGAGTCCGGCAATCCCTGCCGGGATGACGCGCTTTTAATTACTTGTGTATAACGATGAGAGTTCCTGCTAGGGAACGCGCGGAAAATATATCACCACGAACGTCTCCAAGGATGGGGGGCAATGAAGGAAGCGCTTGCCGAGACACGCAGATAATAAAGTTTTTTACTTTAGCTTTTTTCTTCGTGTCCTTCGTGTCTTCGTGGTGAATTAATCACTCTGCTTAAGCTGATGCCTTATTATCATGCACTTTTCCCATGCCTCAACATAAACCCTTGAAAATCCTATTCAGTGCCGGAGAATCATCCGGTGATCAACACGCGGCCAATATGTTCCTGGAGCTGAAAAAACAGCAGCCGGACATTAAAGGCATCGGCATGGGCGGTGCTAAAATGGCCCAAGCCGGTATCGACATCCGTTACGACTCGGCCAATATCGCGGTTATCGGCGTGGTCGAAGTCATCAAGCATTATGCCGAAATCCGCCGTGCGTTAAAGCTGATGCAACAATTGGTAGCGGCCGAGCGGCCTGACTTGCTGGTGTGCGTGGACTACAAAGAATTCAACTTTAAGCTGGCGCGTTACGCCAAACAGCAGGGCATTAAAGTTTTGTTTTACGTCAGTCCTCAAGTATGGGCATGGCGGCCGGGCCGGGTAAAAGCTTATGGCAAAGTCATCGACATGATGGCGGTTATATTCCCGTTCGAGACGGCTTATTACGACGCCGAAAAGGTGCCGGTACGCTACGTGGGGCATCCTTCGGTCGATAAGGTCCGCGCCCAGCACAGCAAAGACGAAGATTTAGCCGGTTTTGGCTTGGACGGAAACAAACCGATAGTCGGCTTATTGCCCGGCAGCCGCGCCAACGAAATCAAGCGCATGTTGCCGGTCATGCTGGCCGCCGCCGAAAAAGTGCAGGCCGGTTTACCGGACTGCCAGTTTATTTTGCCGCAAGCCGACTCAATCAGTGACGCACTGCTTGAAGAATATCTGCAACAGTCGCCGCTTGTTATTAAAGTCATAAAAAACCAGCCTTACGATGTGATTCAATGTTGCGATGCGGTGATGACAACGTCGGGTACGGCAACATTGGAAATCGCTTTGTTGGTCGTGCCGATGGTGATTGCCTACAAGCTTTCGTCGATCACCTATTGGCTGGGGCGATTGCTGGTCAATACGCCTTTTATAGGCTTGCCGAATATCGTATCAGGTAAAAGCATTGTAAAAGAACTGATTCAGCACGACGCGACAGCCGAAAACTTGGCTATGGAAATGATGCGGATGTTGGCCGATACGGCTTATGCCGATCAAATGCGCCAAAACCTGATGCACGTCAAGCAGCAGTTGGGGCAGGGCGGTGGTTCCAAGAATATGGCTCGGCTGGCGTTGGAGATGCTGAATTGATATTCAAGCCAGAAAACCAAGCGGCGACGTAAGTTTTTCTGTTAATCTTGATTAGTCGATAACCCGTCGGCATGACAAGTTTTAATAACCAAACTATGCATAGCAGCGCGAGGAGGGAAACATGGATATTGGAACTGGATTTAAATTGCTAGCCTTCATGTTTTGGCCTGTTTTATTGATGTTTATAGCTTACCTGATCGATAGGAAAGGCTTTAAAAGGCGCTGGGAAAAATTCAAGCAGACCGGTTTTTTTAAATAGATAAACATTCAGGCGGCTTTGTGAGTTGCAAAGTCGCCCGAATGTTGTTTGAGAAAATTCTTGTGTCTGCGTGAGGGATGTTCTCGCTGATCTGGGAGGCCGTTCGGAAGCATTTTTTATTGTTAACAAGCGGCTGTTCCGGACATGATTTTTAAAATACGCAGTATAAACTTTTAGGAGAGATTTTTTATGGCGATAAAAGTAGGCATTAACGGTTTTGGCCGTATAGGACGGCTTGTTTTCAGGGCTGCGCTCGATAATCCCGAAGTCGAGATAGTGGGGATCAACGATCCGTTTATCGATCTTGAGTACATGAAATATATGCTGGTTTACGATACGGTGCACGGCAAATTCCACGGCACGGTTGAGATCGAAGACGGTAAATTGCTAGTCAACGGTAAGGCTACAAGCGTATTTGCTTGCATGAATGCGGAAGAGATTCCATGGAACGCATGCGGAGCCGAGTACGTCGTTGAATCAACCGGTGTATTTACTACTATCGATAAAGCTTCCGCTCACTTCAAGGGCGGGGCCAAGAAAGTCATCATCAGCGCTCCTTCGGCGGATGCCCCAATGTTTGTGATGGGCGTTAACCAAGACAAGTACACTAAGGACATGAACGTGGTATCAAACGCATCCTGCACCACAAACTGTCTTGCTCCGCTGGCAAAAGTCGTTAACGACAACTTCGGCATCGTGGAAGGCCTGATGACGACCGTTCACTCCGTAACCGCCACGCAGAAGACGGTTGACGGCCCTTCGAAGAAAGACTGGAGGGGCGGACGCGGCGCCGGCTTCAATATTATCCCTTCGTCAACCGGTGCCGCCAAGGCCGTTGGCAAGGTTATTCCCGAATTGAACGGCAAGCTGACAGGCATGGCGTTCAGGGTTCCCACCGCCGACGTGTCCGTTGTGGATTTGACGGTTCGCCTCGAAAAGGCCGCCAGCTATGATGAAGTTAAGGCTGTCATTAAGAAAGCTTCCGAAAATGAATTGAAAGGCATCCTTGGATATACCGAAGATGAAGTTGTTTCATCCGACTTTATCCACGATCCTCGCACCTCGATATTTGACGCCAAAGCCGGTATTGCGTTGAACGGCAATTTCATAAAGCTGGTGTCGTGGTATGACAATGAATGGGGATATTCGAATAAGGTTGTCGAACTCATCGTTCACATGGCAAAAGTTGACGTAGCGTAACGATTTATTGCCATACGGAAGGTCCGGAGGAATGCCGGACCTTTTTTATTTTGCGGACCATGCGTTCATGCGAGGCGCGACCATGACCAATATTCTTCCGCAGACTGCACAAATGTTTCAATCCACGCGCCTACGCGAGGCGCGACACTGCTTTTGTTTAAATGGTTGAATTTATTTTGTTTTGTTTTGGAAAATAAGGTACATGCCGTCTGGGCTAGCTTAATATCTCGGCACCGAACTATCGCAATCGCAAGACCAGGCATCGATCCCGCCGGTCAAATTTGAAATATTCTTAAATCCCGAATTAACAAGATACATGCAGGCTTGCCTGCTGCGCACGCCATGATGACAAATGACCACCATTTCTTGCTGCGGGTCTAACTCGTCCAGTCTTTGTGGAATTTGATTAAGCGGAATTAACATGCTGTTTTCTATATGGGCGTATTCGAACTCATTAGGTTCCCTGACATCCAGCAAAAACAGAGGCTGTTCATTTTGAATTCTGGCTTTTAATTCTGTTGCCGATATTTGTTTTATGGACATGGTTATCCTCGGTTAATAAATTTTTCTAAACGTTGCATCGCAATCGCCATTCTATCTATGGATGTCGTGTAAGCAAAACGAATGTAGTGATTGGCTTCATTGCTTCCGAAATCCTTGCCCGGCGTGACGGCAACTGCTTCAGCTTCCAGCAAATCCAGGGCGAATTGAAAGCTGTCATCGGTAAACTTTGAACAGTTGGCATAAATATAAAACGCGCCATCCGGTTTAATAGGGATTGCAAAACCCAAGCGCAATAATGCGTCATAAAGAAAATCACGCCGTTGTTCAAATTCGGCGCGTCTTTGCTCAAGCTCGGCCAGCGTGTGCGGATCAAATGCGGCTAATGCAGCATATTGCGAATGGGTTGCGGTGGCGATAAATATATTTTGCGCCAGTTTTTCGGTTGCATCGACAAACTCTTCCGCTACTATCAGCCAGCCGACGCGCCAGCCGGTCATGCCGAAATATTTGGAAAAACTGTTGATAACAAACGCATTGTCACTAAAAGCCAGTGCGGTTGAGGCATTTTCGCCGTAAACCAGGCCATGATAAATCTCATCGGAATAAAAGCAGCCGCCTAACGCATTAACGGCGTGGATGGCTTGTTTTAATTGATCCGGAGCGATGACAGTGCCGGTAGGATTTGACGGCGATGCAATCAAAGCGCCTTTTGTGGCTTCATTCCAATGTTGTTCGATCAGCGCGGCGGTTAGCTGATAACGGCTTGAGGCATCGACCGGAACGGTTCTAGCTTTGCCGTCAAACAACTTAACGAAATTGCTGTTACAGGGGTAGCAGGGATCAGCCATAAGCAGTTCTTCTGACGGGTTAAGGCTGGCGCCAAGCGCTAATAAAAATGCCCCTGAAGCCCCCGGCGTTACAAAAATACGCTTTCTGTCCACCGTTACCGAATAACGCTTTTGATAAAACTCAGCTATTTTTTCACGCAGTTCCGGCAATCCCGCTGCCGGCGTATATTTCACCTCGCCGGTTTTAAGTTGTTTAATGCCTGCTTCAACAATGGCTTGAGGCGTAGCAAAATCAGGTTCGCCTATTTCCATGTGAATGACATCCTTGCCCTGCGCTTCTAATTGTTTGGCGCGCCGTAGCAGTTCCATTACATAAAAAGGTGAAATTTCCTGAGTCCGCTTCGCCGGTCGTATGTTCATAATCTATCTTGGCATTAGTCACAAAAGCGTTAGATGATACCAATAAACCTTGCTATCCGTTTGCTATTCTGCTAAAAATGCGCGGTTTTATTTAATCTTGTCTTAGGAGTTAATGGATGACCGATAGTTCTAAAACTGGCGCATCACCTTTCAGTTTTAAGCCTTATCAAGAAAAAGAAGGCGAAGAATATATGAATACTGCTCAATTAGATCATTTTGAGAGTATTCTTAAAAACTGGAAAGCTGAATTAATGCACGAAGTAGATCGCACCGTGCATCATATGCAGGACGATGCATCTAATTTTCCTGATCCTAATGACCGTGCGTCCCAGGAATCGGAATTCAGTCTGGAATTAAGGACCCGTGATCGTGAACGACGGCTGATCAAGAAAATTGATGAATCCCTCAAAGAAATTGAATCCGGGGATTACGGTTTTTGCGAGTCTTGCGGTATTGAAATCGGCATACGCCGTCTGGAAGCCAGGCCTACCGCCAGTTTGTGCATAGACTGTAAAACACTTGATGAAATTCGTGAAAAACAAATGGGTTAAATCTGGATAAACAACCCACCATTGGCCGGTTTGCACCTTCGCCCACCGGCCCTCTGCACCTCGGCTCCCTGTACACGGCTCTTGCCGGCTTTCTTCAAGCTCGCTCACAACAAGGTCTGTGGCTGCTACGCATTGATGATCTCGATACCCCCAGAAACGTAAAAGGCTCCGCTGATGCTATCTTAAAAACCCTGGAAGCTTTTGGCCTGCATTGGGATGGCGATGTTTATTACCAAAGCCGATATGCCGACGTTTATAATGACATTATCAACGATTTACAGATAAACAGGCTTATCTACCCTTGCATATGCAGCAGAAAAACGCTGACCGCTGGCGATAGAGGACAAGCTCAAGCCGATATTTATCCCGGTATCTGCCGAGGCCGGCAAACCCTGCCCAATGGCCCTTATGCACTACGTATCAAAACCGATAACCGCATCATTGCATTTCAGGATGAGTTGCAAGGCCTGATTTCTCATAATCTCGTCGAACAAGACGGCGATTTTGTCGTAAAGCGCAAGGACCTGATTATTGCTTATCAATTTGCGGTGGTCATTGATGATGACCGGCAGCATGTTAATCATATCGTCCGCGGCTTTGATTTACTGGATGCGACGCCGAAACAGATTTACCTCCAGCAACTGCTGGGGCTTCCTACGCCTGATTATATGCATGTTCCCGTTATTGTTGACGAGCAAGGCTATAAACTCAGTAAGCAGACTCAGGCAATGGCGGTGGATTTAACAGCACCTCATCGGGTGATCTTCGTGCTGCTCGGCTTATTAAAGCAGAATCCGCCGATTGAACTGCAACAAGCTCCGGTCACTGAGTTGCTTAGTTGGGCGATTGAGCATTGGAATCCGGATTTGTTGAAAAATACTCATGCGGTCAGGGCAATGGGGCGCGGATAAAAAAGGCGAAGAGCGCATAATTCTTAGCCTTTAACCCACGTTATCCGTACCTTTATAAAGCCGGCATTTGCCATGCAGAATGCATCACCACCCGATTGCGGCCTTCCTGTTTGGCGCGGTACATCGCCTGATCGGCGGCGGCAATCAGTGCAGTAAATTCCAGTCCGGCATGCATTGAATCGGAGACGCCGATGCTGATGGTGCTGCGCAAGATTTCACTGCCGAATTCCATCGCCATCGCCGCATAGTTTTGACGTAAACGATCAGCCAGCATCCAAGCCTCTTCCACGGTGGTGGACGGCAGCAGAATACAAAACTCTTCTCCTCCATAGCGGGCGAAGTAATCGTCGCTACGAATGGTTTTTTGCGCCACCTCGGCCAAACGCTTCAATACCTCGTCCCCCACCGGATGGCCGTAGCGGTCATTGATGGATTTGAAATGATCGACATCGATCATCATGATCGCCAGCGTATCCCCGGTACGAGTGCAGCGGGCTGACAGGCGGGCGGCTTCTTGTTCAAGGCTGCGCCGGTTCAACGCTCCTGTCAATGCGTCGCTTAATGCCAGTTTTTGGAGATCCGCGGAAAGCCGGTAATTTATCATTAGCACGAACCCAAAGGACATACACATCTGCATAATACTGACGATAAAGAAACTTGCCGGATTAATGGGGGTTTGCAAATAAAGACCGTAGGTATTTGGCTGAGATAGAAAAACGATCATCCCTCTAATCAATAATGTTGCCGAAATTATCGCAAATGATGCACCGGTAAACCAATATGCGGTACGTAACGGTTGTTCTACCCGGATGAACAAAGCGCGGGCGCAGGCTGAATTAGCTAAGGCGTATACTAACGAATTGGCGATCACGCGAGCATGAACATCGGGATGGAGAACAACAAACCAGATGTTTTGAATAAATACCAGTCCAGCCAGCATCCATGGAATATAAATATTGCAGCGTCCGGTCTTGAAAGTTTGAATGCCGTTGAATTGAAAGCCCACCCCAGCCATCACCAAGGTAGAGCCGAATACCAGAATCCAAGCACTGCTGGATATTTCCTGTTGGAAATAAGAGAGGCCAAGCCCCATCCCGATACATAGGCCGCCAAGAGCCCAGTGCTGTACTCCGCGGGTATTACCGGCATGCAATCCGGCCAGTGTCAGCAGGCCGGAAAACAGCACCGTCAACGCGGACATCATCACCAGCATCGTGCGAGAGTCGAGATTCATTGCGGCAACGGATAGGGCGGAAAGCTTGAGTTGAATGTATGCACAATATTCCTAATTACGGTCTATCAATGAGTGATAAAGCGGATGATAATTTCGCAGACAGTCGGTTTGTCATTTACACAATAATTTCATTATATAGCAGACGATCCATAATGATAGAGCTTAATGATTACAATCTGTCAGTTATAACGCTCATCTTCTATATGACTGATAATTAAACAGCTATAACATACAATGCTGCTTGAAAATCAGGCCTAATACATAACTGTTTACTTTGTGAGGTGCGGGTATGAACGATTTTATGAGTAATACACCGATACGGCAGCTGATTCCCGGCATTCTACTGGCCGGCCTGTTATTGCTGGGCTTTATGGTGCTGCGTGAGTTCTTGCCGACCCTGACGTGGTCATTGATTATCGCCTATGTGGTATGGCCGCCTTATCGTTACTTAAGACAACGGCTCAAAGGAAATGTCACTCTCAGCGCGGCAGTCATGACCGTCATTATTGCCGCAGTGATCTTCTTGATTGTCTACTGGCTGGTTGCGATGTTGCAAGATGAGCTGAGCATCGCTTATCAAACCCTGATTAGCGACTTAGGTCAAAGTGCTTACCGGCTGCCGGATTTTATCAAGCGTATCCCGTGGTTGGGCAATGCAGCGCAAGAATGGCTAGACCGGCTGACTGATGACCGGGCCAAAGCGATGGCGCAATTTGCCGGCTGGGCACAGCAATGGTCGGGCGAGTTTGCCAAATTCCTCGGCGGTATCGGTCGTTATATGATGAAACTGGGCGTGATCCTGGTGACGGTATTTTTTTGTTTTCGTGACGGTGACGAGGCAGTGCGCCAACTGAATCAAGGTTTGGTGCAGTTTCTGGGCAAATATCAGCACGTTTATCTGCAAGCAGCCGGACATACTACCCGAGCTGTAGTTTACGGTCTGGTGCTTGCCGCGCTGGGGCAGGGTATGCTGGCCGGAGTGGGCTATTACGTTGCCGGGGTCAAAGCGCCGGTATTGATGGGAGCTGTGACCGCGCTGTTAGCGATGGTTCCGATGGGCGCGACGCTGGTATGGATGCCCTTAAGCATCATGTTGATATTGACGGAGCAGCCTTGGCAAGGCATTGGACTGTTGCTTTGGGGTTTTTTTGCGGTCAGCACAGTGGATAACGTAATCCGTCCACTGGTTATCAGCGGCGCCAGCCGGGTGCCTTTTTTAGTGGTATTGTTCGGTGTTCTTGGCGGACTCACAACTTTCGGTGTTATCGGCCTGTTTTTAGGTCCGGTGATTTTGGCTGTCCTGCTGTCTGTATGGCAATCGTGGTTGAAGCTGCAAAAGCATGAAGAGTAGACTCTGAAAGCCATGCTGCGGCAATAATGGTTGAATGTCCAAGATGGAATGAGGTCGTCATTAGTAGGGCGCGCCGTGCGCGCCTTCCTGCGGCATTCAACGCGTCAAGTCCTGTTGAAAGGCTTGTTTCAACTCGTTTTTAGTATTTTCGTAGACATCAAACTGTTCGGATGTCAGAACGTTGCGCAAGGCATTATTTTTCTGCTCCAAAATGGCTTTGATGTCACGCATTTTAAGTAAACCGATGTCTGATCCTTTCAATACAGGTTCTATTTTTTCCGCGTATTCCCGGTTGATCTGCTGGATCTTGCTAACCTCATCTTGAGACAGGCTGAGCTTTGTTTTCATGAAGCGGGTTTGCGATGCGGCTCTTTCTATTGGCGTGGAATTGAGCAGATATGCCATACCTTCGGCATTTACAATAGGAATGAACAGCGAAAGAGATAATGCAATTGCCGGCTTTAATCTGCGCATCGTAGCCTCCGGGAAGTTGATGTTTATGCAAAAATGGCAACTATTCAGCGAAAAAAGAAACGGAACGCGGATGCCACGGATAGGACGGATTTACACGGATTTTTTAAAATATTCTGTGTTTTTAATCCGTGATGATTGTGTCATCCGTGTTCCATTAATCATTTGTAGTCAGTCTGTAACGCGGTATGAATGTCCGCGCCAAACCTCCGAGTGGGACAGACCTTGTAGTCCCGTCCGACTCAGTGTTGGCGGTAATAAGAACAGTCCAATCGGCCCAGTCTATCGGACAAACTCGAACGCTCCCTGCAAGCCATTGGCCTTGGCGTCACGCTCGCCAAGCGAGGCCAAGCCGAAGCGGGTTTCGATCAGTTTTAAAATCGAGGTTGTGTCGTAGACCGTGTGATCGACGTAGCCTTTCTTCGCGAACGGCGACATGATAATGGCCGGAACGCGGGTGCCGGGTCCCCAGCGATCGATCTCGGGCGGGGCGACATGATCCCAAAAACCGCCGTATTCGTCGTAAGTGATGATGATGGCGGTGCTGGGCCAAGCCGCGCTGTCGCGAATTGCATCAACGACCTCCTTAACCTCGCGGTCGGCGTCAAGAATGCTGGAATAACCGGGATGTTGATCTTTATTGCCGGTCGGCTTGAAGAAAGCCACTTGCGGGAAATCGCCTTTGAGGTCGGTGAACAGCTTGCTTTTATCTCGCAAATGTTCGGCGCGTGCCTGGCTGCCCGGCGCATAATTGGCGTAGTACGCAAAAGGCTGATGGTGATACTCGAATTTATCCTTGGTTTTGCGCCCGGCCACCGCATCGTCCCAACCGCCGGCATACCAGGCCCAGGAAATGCCTTTTTCCGTCATCCGGTCGCCGATAGTGACTTGATACTGCACCGGCAGCCGGTTCTCTTTATGGGCCGGATCGAACGGAGGAAAATGCGGCTGAATGGTGCTGACTGCGTAGCCGTCTTCGGTAATGTCAGGATCTTTGATTGGCTTGCCGGTGGCCGGATCGTTTTTCCATTGGCGAAGCTTGGCGGGAGCGTCTTTAAACGCCGGCGTGCAGGCACAGATCAGCCACTGGTGGTTCAGGAACGAGCCGCCAAACGCCGCCTGGAAAAAATTATCGGCCAGCGTGAATTCCTTGGCATAGTTCCACAGTGCCGTGCCTGATAAATCATAGTGTCCCATCGCCAATGCGCCGGCCGAGGATAATTGGGCAAAGCGGTCATTACGCCCGGCGTTGATCTGCATCTGGTGAATGAAGAATCGGTGAGTGAGATCCGGGTGTTTCTCGCCAGAGTTCGCATAGCGGGCTATATCGAAGGGGCTGTTCGGCAGGTCAGTAGGAAAGCGTTGGTCGAGGATGGCCGGTTTGTGTTTGGCGTCCATGACTTTAGGCAATATTTTATAAGGGTGCCCGTGTTCGTCTATTTGCGACGGCGCATTTTGAGCATCGGCGAGACCGTTGGCGCCGGGAAATAGGCCGAACAGGCTATCAAAGCTACGGTTTTCAAGATAGATAACGACGATATGCTCGATGCGGTTCAAGCCGGCCGGTTCAGTTCTGGCTGTGGTCGGCAGTAATATAGCTAGTGCGGCCAACAGGGCTGCGATGTGATTAATTGTCATGGCTAGATAGGTTTTTTATTGTGGGTTTTCGGATAAAACCAATATTGGCGAGAAAAGAACAGTTTGGCATGATTGGGCAAAAATTTCACGTGACGAAAACATGACTTAATGCGATACATTGTCGTGATTATTAACTTGAACCGAAACGCTCCTATGAACAGAAGAACTTTTCTTAAATCAGCGCTTTCCGGCGGAGCGCTTGTCTTGGCCGGGAGTTACCCGGTTTTCATCGAAAGAAACATCGTGCAGGTGAATCGCTATAAGATTCCGGTTCATAACTTGCCGCATTCGTTCCACGGATTCACGCTTGCACACCTGACCGACATACATTTGGGTTCCATGGTTTCGCCGTCGTTCGTCGAACAGATAGTTCACCGAGCCAACAGTTTAAACGCGGACGCCATCGTATGTACCGGCGATTATGTCCATGAACGGAACACGCTTGAAGAAATCGACAAGGTATGGCCTATTTTAGCCAAGCTCAATGCAAGGTACGGCGTCTATTCGGTACTGGGCAATCATGACCATTGGGCCGACACCGACAGGTCTTTGTATTGGCTGGAAAGATCGGGACAGAATATCCGTCACCAATGTAAGCCGATCTACAAGGGACGCGAAAGAATCCTGATTGGCGGGGCGGGGGATTTTTGGGGCGACAGTCTACAGATCGATAAAGCTTTTTCCAGCTCGGATCAAGCCGATTGCCGGATACTGTTGTCGCATAACCCGGATTCGGTCGATACGGAGTTTGCAACGCCGTTGTCTTTAGTATTAAGCGGCCATACCCACGGCGGGCAAGTCGTAATACCTTTCTTGGGCGCGCCCAGATTACCGGTAGAAAATAAAGCTTATTCAAGCGGACTTATCGCCACCCCCGGAACCCCGCTTTTTATAAGCCGAGGCATCGGCTGGGCAATTTTGCCGGTGAGGTTCAATTGCTACCCGGAAATCGCCGTGTTGGAACTGGTAAACCCCAGCTTGGCGGCATAAAACCACCCCGCTTCTAATGCATCCTCCGCATTAATTTGGATGACAAAATTGTGAAAACCGGAAGAATTCCACTAGAATTGTAGGCCGGCAAAGACGGGCGTACTAGAACAATAAAAACCCATGTCTTGATGTTTATTTATCTCACCCTAACTCGGAGATCTTCCTTTGCAATTTTCCAACGGATTTTTTATTCAATTCATTCGGTTAGCGGGGCCTTTTTGGCATTCTGAGAACAAGTCCACTATTCGCAGTCTGACATTGGCTTTATTCATGCTCACCGTGATGCAGATCGGTATTGCCGTTGTCATCACCGTATGGAGCGCCGATCTTTTCAATGCGCTTGAACAGCGCTCCATGAGCGGGTTATTTACCCAGATCGGCCTTATCGTATTGATTTTCGGCGCCAATATAGCCGTTACCACCTCCCATTTTAAAGTTAAGCGGCGTTTGCAACTCGACTGGCGCAGTTGGTTAACCCATCACTTGATCAGTAAATGGATGACCGATGGACGTCATTATCTGGTTACACATATTCAGGGCGCGCACGACAATCCCGACGGACGCATTGCCGAAGATATTCGTATCGCGACTGAAGCCGCTATCGATCTTTGTCACTCCCTGGTTTATTGCTTGTTGCTGTTGATCAGTTTTACCAAAATTCTCTGGACGCTTTCCGGTACCGTCACGCTTAGTTTGCTGTTCTTTGACATTACTATTCACGGGCATTTGGTCTGGCTGGCTATAATTTATGCGGCTTGCGCTTCCGCATTGGGCTGGTGGCTGGGCCGGCCTTATACCATGGCGACGGACGCCAGACAGACCGTGGAAGCCAATTTCAGGTTCGGCTTGGTAACCGCACGGGAAAATTCCCTGGCGATTGCACTGGTTCATGGTGAAGCCAATGAGCAAAGCCGTTTCATCTCGCTTTTTAAGGACATTGTCCATGCTTGGCAACGGCAAACGCTGGCTTGGTCGCATCTGTACATGCTTACTTCCGGCTATTCGGTGTTGTCGATGGCATTCCCGATTCTGGTGTCCGCACCCCGCTATATCTTGGGAAGCATCTCGCTGGGCGCCCTGATGCAATCGGCCCAAGCTTTCCAGCAAACGGCAGGCGCCTTGTCCTGGCCGGTTGATAATATGGCTAAAGTTGCGGAATGGCGGGCTTCTGTTGAGCGGGTATTGGGATTGGCTAATGGCTTGGAGCGCTTGGAACAGGAAATTGCCCGTCACGATCCACATCGGATTCATCTGGAAAAAACAGAACAAAATATTTTGCGTTTTAATGACCTGAGCATTATCAGGCTGGACGGAGTGGTCTGCGTATCGTCCATGACTACCGAAATCAGGCCTGGAGAGCGCGTGCTGATTACCGGCAATGCCTTTACCGGCTCCAAGCTGTTCAAGGCGATAGTCGGTCTCTGGCCGTGGGGCGAAGGGGCTATTGAGTTGCCGCGCGATCCGGTATTCTTCATGCCGCCGCGGCCTTATTTGCCGACCGGAACTTTGCGCGCGGCAATCTGTTATCCGTCAACCCGTGCGGAATATAGCGAATCCGCGATTGCGGAGGCGCTTGAACTGGTAGAGTTGGAAGACTTGAAGGAGCAACTTGACCACGAAGATAATTGGGCCGGTGCGCTTTCCCGTGAACAACAACAGCGTCTGGGCGTAGTTAGATTGCTGTTGCAGCAACCCAAATGGATTTTGTTGCAGGAGTCGATGGACTCGCTTGATTCCTCGCACGAAATGAAAATGTTGCGCTTGATTGCTCAAAAACTGCCCGATGCGGCGATACTGACGATTACCAATGAACCGTTGGCGGAGGCGTTTCATCAACGGCGGATCGTGCTGTAAGGTCATTGCCATATAAAGAATGTAGCCAATCACCATTATTTTTTTTTCACCACGATGGCACGAAGGACACGAAGAAAAACATAAACTTCGTGTCGTCGTGCATAACGAATAAGGTTAGATTGTGTGAGCGATAGCGAACCACAATCTGAACCGATTGTTGGACAAGTCCGGTGGAAGTCGGAAGACTGGCTTTGCGTAGTTTCCACGCTCCGGTACTCGTCCGTTGTATTTGTATAGTTAGGAGTCCAGAGTGGTTTTTTTGTAATTTCTCGTAAAGGCTTTGAATACTACTTGTCGTTTACAGAAAAAATCTCCGCACCGTTATGGATCTCGGCAGGCATATTGAGCATATCTGAGCTTGAGGCGCTCCGTTGCCGGGGAACTGATGTCACGGATTTTAACTATGAAATCGGCCTGAACGAAAATGAAGTCATTGATGATGCCATTGAAACAATTAGGGAGCATCACCCCGGTAAAGTTATTTGGGTTGAACGATAAATTCCTAACAGAGGAGGAATGTGCCTTGCAATTACTCGCATAGTGTATTGCACCGTATGTCTCTAAAATTTGACGATATTTTCTTTATAACGTTCAATTGTAATCTTTCACTTATACCGGTTTTTGTTTACGGCGTTTCTTTTAGCGCTATTTTTCAGCCAATAAAAGAGAGATTAACAATGCAAACATACTCACTATCCATTCTGCTCAATAATAACGGCAATCGTTCGACAGCCAGGTTTTGGCTTGTTCTATCGGCATTATTTTTAAGCCTGTCGTTTTCCGCGCCAAGCTACAGCCATCGAGGCGCGCCTGACGAAGTTGATGTTTGCCGCATCAAAGTCGGCTCCGAAGTCATTCACTTTACCGCTTATACGCCGACCTTTACCCAAACCGAGGGTTATTGCCGCTTTATTCCCAATGTGGGGTTGACTAACCTGATTTTCGACTATGAAGGTAAGAAACTCAGGGATGTTTCGATAGAATTTGAAGTGACTAAAGAACCCGAAGGGGCACGGGTTTTTTATCAGGAGCCGCAGAAAATTAAAACCGGAACGGTTAAAGCGGACATCGATTTTTCCAAATACGGCGCCGGCGATTATCTTGCCCATGTGACTATCGTTCATGACGGCGAAAAACAGGATACGCATTTGCCGTTTGTCGTTGGCGCCGAAGAAGACAAATCCCATTGGAAGCGGTATTTGTTTATGTTGATAGCCGTGGTCGTGTTGGTGCCAATAGGCATTTCAATATTAACCCGTAAACTGCCCGGCAAAGAAGATAGCGGGCTTTAACAGACCGGGTCTGAGGGTATCAAAGCCTGTAAGTCGGTGACGCCGACATCCTGGCCCTGTTGCGACAGCAGGGTAGTCGCCTGGCCTCTATGATGGGTTTGGTGATTAAAGAAATGCAGCATCAAGCTGCTGAAATTTTTGACTGACGTTTCACCTTTCATATTGCGATATTCCAGCTTATGGTTCAGGTCGGCAGCACTAAGCTGTTCGCACCAGGTTATGATCGTGTCGTCCAAACGCCGGCGTTTCTCTCTGAGTGCCGTAAAGTCATTGGTCAGCGTTTGCGTCAGCGCTTGAGGTTTGGCTTCCGAGCGAATCTCATTGAGCGCAGGATGCTGCGCGGGGTGTTCGGAAAAGCGTTGCAGCCAGATAATGTCGGCTACCATGATATGGTTCAACGTACCCAACAATGAGCCGAAAAAGGCGCCGCGGTCTTTGCCAAGCTCATCGGCGGGCAATTGGGCCGCAGTGCTGTAGAGTTTGTCGTTCATCCATTGGTTGTAACGGCTCAGTAAACGTAAATGCTCAATCATGATTTTTTCCTGTTTTGCTGGTTTTTAATAGGGCAGGTTTCCAATCCGGACATTGGACTCCCGCCAATACTTTAATTAACGGCATTGGCGAAGGCGTTATCGAGTACAGCATTATTGTACAAATAGTCATTAATGCCGAGGCAGTTATGCTTTTAGAACTGAATAATTTCAACGCGGTGCCGAAAGAGTTTTTCATTCTTAAATTGGATAAGTCAGTGCTGTAGAGTTCATCCAATAGCAAATGGACAATAAATCCCATTGCAATGAAGATACCGTTTAGCCACGCATGTAAAACATCCCAATGCAGAAAACGGTAACTGATACAGACCATTAACAACAGAAAAAACGAGGCCGCCAATATCGAATGGAATACGCCGCGATGAACGGTAAGCCGATTAAATAAGGCGAACATTCCATAACGGATGAGCAGGTAAGTGCCTGCTGCAATGAGTAATAGCGGATAGGGCTCGTAACGGTTTTTTAAACCGTGCAGTGCGGCGAAAGCTCCCATTAAAGCCAGCACGCTAAACAACAGTTTTACCGGTTTTGAATTGCGCGCATCGATGTCAGGCAACATTCCGCCTAATGTCGTCAGGAAAACAAGCCAGGGAATGTCGGCTTGAGCAATCAAGTGGGCATCGACCCCGGCTAGCGCCGCTCCGATGCCGGCAGCGGCAGCGATGCCTAAATGGGTATTAAAATTAGCCATATAAAACAACAATCCTTTTTGAATCTAAAAAATGCAGCTTATGACATGGCCGGTCTATACATGAAGCTGGATTTGTCCATTTCACCACGAAGGCACGAAGGCACGAAGGACACGAAGAAAGAAAACTTCGTGTCCTTCGTGGTGAATTCTTTAATTTTGCTCTAAAACGAAGACTTTTACGGCCTCGTACACGATGCGTACCCTAAATGAAAGTCGAAAATATAGCCGATAGATAGCGGATTTTTAATCCTACGCCAGCAAATTAACCAGCATCTGTTCGTAGATATCGGACAAAATTTCCAAGTCTTCTATGCCGACGTGTTCATTGATTTTATGGATGCTTTCATTCAACGGGCCGAGTTCGATAACCTGGGCGCCGGTCGGGGCGATAAAGCGTCCGTCCGAGGTGCCGCCGCCGGTATCGTCAACGGTTTCAAAACCGGTCACGGTTTTGATCGCGGCATGGGCGGCATCGATTAATGCGCCCGGCTGGGTCAGGAATGGATTGCCGGATAAGCGCCATTCCAAGTTGTATTTGAAATCGTATTTGTCCAGAATCGCGTGGGTGCGCTGCTTGATGGTTTCTTCATTCAACTCGGTGCAAAAACGCAGGTTGAATTGCACATTGACGCTGCCGGGGATGATATTTTCCGCGCCGGTTCCGGCGTTGATATTGGACACCTGCAAACTGGTCGGCGGGAAAAACGCATTGCCGTGATCCCAAACTTCTTCGGTCAGGTCTTTTAATGCCGGGGCAAAGCTGTGTATCGGGTTGTCGGCAAGCTCGGGGTAGGCGACATGGCCTTGTATGCCTGCGATGGTCAATTTGGCGCATAAAGAGCCGCGTCGGCCGACGCGAATGACATCGCCGATTTTTTTATCGCTGGACGGCTCGCCGACCAAGCACCAGTCTATTTTTTCATTGCGCTGTTCCAGCACTTCAACGACTTTGACCACGCCATTGGTCGCAATGCCTTCTTCGTCGCTGGTCATCATTACCGCGATAGAGCCTTGATGATCGGGGTGTCTGGCAATAAAACGCTCGACCGCGGTAATAAAGCATGCGATGCCGCCTTTCATGTCGGCGGCGCCGCGGCCATAAAGCTTATCGCCAATAATGGTTGGTTCGAACGGCGGTGAAACCCAGGCATCGGTCGGACCTGTGGGTACTACATCGGTGTGGCCGAGGAAGGTTAACAACGGTTTGGCAGTACCGCGTCTAAGCCAAATGTTTTGGGTGTCGTCAAAATCCAGGCGTTCTTCTTTGAAGCCCAGTTTGCTTAAACGCGCGGCCAGCACATCCTGGCAACCCGCGTCTTTCGGCGTTACCGATTCGCGGCTGATAAGGTCTTTAAGAAGTTCCAGCGTGTCGCTCATAATAATTCGGTTTGGTAGTTCTCGGTTTTTGCCGCGCCTGCTCCCGGCAGGCTTGCGGCATACCCACCATCCTTGGCGGTATACCCAAGAATCAGTTTATCGCCGGTATCTAAAACCGGGCGTTTAATCAGGGTAGGGGTAGCCAGCATCAGCTGGATGGCTTTTTCCCGTGTCAGGTCGCTTTGCTGTTCGGCACTGAGTTGCCGCCAACTGGTGCTGCTGCGGTTAAGCAGTTTGTTCCAGTCTAAATGGTCGGCAAAATGTTGCAGCAACTCGGACGTCAGTCCGTCGGTCCGAAAGTCGTGGAAGCGATAGGCTATGCCGTTTTGATCCAGCCAGCTGCGCGCTTTTTTGACGGTGTCGCAGTTTTTTATGCCGTACAGCGTATGAGTTTTTGGACTTTGCAAAGCTACAATCTCCGTATGAAAGGCGCGCAAGGCCTCGCGAATTGATATCGAAAGTGAACAGGGGCAGGCGCCAAGCCGGAAACAGCTCTTAGCCGTATTGCGTTCAACGATGCGGTGCGAAGGCTGGCTGAAATAGCCAGGATTCCGGCAAGCGGCATCGTTGATTCTATAGCTGTTTTACAATTGGCTGTTCAGCAATTCATCTATGCTGGGCAATTGGCTATCTGTTTTGCAGCGGATTTTATAAAGATCGACGAATTCCATGAACGCTTGTTCCAGATCGGCCAAAATTTCTTCTTCGTTTGCGCGCTCATCTTCGGGAACATCTTCCGAATCCAAATATTCGTGTTGCAGGGCGACTTCGCTGTTTAAAGCAAGCAGGGCGTAAATGATCGCGTTGTTTGATAGGTTTTCGCTCATGGTATTGGCCTTGGTTAAGTGATCGATGGGTTAGTATTTATAAGTAAGGCGCGCACGGCACGCCCTACAGCGAATGGTGTTGTGTTTGGAATGGCGAAAGGAGCCGTTATCAGTCCTGTTCTCTAAAACGAAGAGTAAGGCCTTGTAAAAAATTCCTTAAAATCTGGTCGCCGCATTCCCGGTAATGTTTATGGCTTTTCTGCCTGAAAAAAGAGCTGAGCTCGCCTTTGGATAGCTCAAAATCAGCCAGTTTTAAGGTGCTAAGCATATCTTCTTCCCTAAATTCCAGTGCGATTCTCAACTTTTTGAGTATGATGTTATTGGTTAACGGCTCCGGTTTTTTTTCCTGAGCGGGAGGATTCTCCTGCCTGCCTCTTCTATAAATAATCAGGCCGTCCAGGAATTGCTCCATCAGCTTATTGTTAAGCGGAACGTAATCGGCTTCATTATTTTTTTTAAGAAATTTCAACAACTGGTCGCGGCTTATCTCAGCGCCGCTTAATGCGAAGATCTCGATCATGGTCGGGTCTTTTAGCTCTAAAGCGTAGCGTACCCGGCGTAATACATCGTTGTTAATCATGGTTTTTATGTGGCAATGTGGGGTGGCTGTACGGCTTCTTGTACAGGGTTGGAATCCATTTCTTCAAGAGCTGCCTGATTTTTTTCCTGCAAGAAAGCAAGTACATCGTCGTTGTTGACTTGATAGTAAATATCTTCAACAAGAACGGTAACGCCTAATGACTCAAAAGTAATCGCGTCGCCAAGATAGTAATAAAAAGATTGCCAATGCTCTTTCTTTCTAAAGACCTCAATTTCCGCGATGGTTTGATCGATTAAAACATACTCTTCTAAACTCGGAATATTTTGGTATTTCAAGCGCTTGGCGGTTTTGTCAAACTTTCTGGTCGATGGCGATAATACTTCGACAATAATAACTGGCGATTGTTTGTAATAGTCAAAGTCATCATCCCTCTGACAAGCGACCATCGCATCGGGATAGAAAAAATCATTAGCTACCTTCACTTTCATGTCGGCTATAAAAGTTCTGCAAGGCGTACCTTTAAGCTGATTTCTTAACTCGCTAGCGATATTAAGAGATAGTAAATTATGAGCTTCACTCGCCCCAGCCATTGCATAAGCTTCACCGTCAATGAACTCGTGCTTGAATTCAGCAACAAGTTCGCCTTGTAGATACTCTTCTTCACTTATCTTGCTGTTTGCGTATTTCAAGTTCATTGTTGCTCTCCTTTTTTAGCGTGGGGCAGGTGTCGAGTTTATGCGATTAATCCCTCAACAACTCGTTAATGCCGGTTTTGCTGCGGGTTTTTTCGTCGACTTGCTTGATGATGACCGCGCAGTACAGGCTGTATTTGCCGTCCGCAGAAGGCAAGTTGCCCGAGACGACGACCGAGCCGGCAGGAATGCGGCCGTAAGTGATTTCGCCGGTCATGCGGTTGTAGATTTTGGTGCTTTGGCCGATGTAAACGCCCATTGAAATGACCGAGCCTTGTTCAACGATAACGCCTTCGACGATTTCGGAACGCGCGCCGATGAAGCAGTTGTCTTCGATGATCGTTGGGCCGGCTTGCAACGGTTCCAACACGCCGCCGATGCCGACGCCGCCGGACAGATGCACATTCTTGCCGATTTGCGCGCAAGAACCGACCGTAACCCACGTGTCTACCATCGTGCCGCTATCGACGTAACCGCCGATGTTCACGTAGGACGGCATCAGGATAGCGCCGGGGGCAATGTAGGAACCGCGGCGGGCAACCGCGTTCGGTACGACGCGCACGCCGGCCTGGGCGAAATCTTCTTCGCTGTAGCTGGCGAATTTGCTGTCGACCTTGTCGTAATAGCGCGTGTTGCCGCCGTCCATCAGCCTGTTTTCGTTGATCCGGAACGACAACAGCACAGCTTTTTTCAGCCATTGGTTGGTAACCCATTCGCCGCTGGTTTTTTCGGCGACGCGGGCTTTGCCGCTGTCCAGCAGGTTGATCGCTTCTTCAACGGCGGAACGCACTTCGGCTGAAACGGTTGCAGGCGTAATGTCGGCACGGTTTTCGAAAGCGTCGTTAATGATTTGTTCTAGTTGTGACATAGTTCTTCTTATAAAGAGTTAAGGAAAATTTTTATGCGTTGCGCGGCATCTATGCATTCGGCCAATGGCGCAACCAGCGCGATCCTGACATGGTTAAGGCCGGGATCGACGCCGTCGCAAGCGCGGGACAGATAACTGCCGGGCAGTACGGTGATGTTTTGTTCGGCGAACAACTGCTTGGCGAACTCGGTATCGGCAATCGGTGTTTTTAGCCAGACATAGAAACTGGCCGGCGGTTTGATCACAGTGCAGACATCGCCGACAATATCGATAAACGCGGCGAATTTTTCCCGGTACAAGCGTCGGTTTTCAATCACATGTTGCTCATCCTGCCAAGCCTGGATGCTGGCATGCTGGGTCGGCAGCGGCATTGCGCAGCCGTGATATGTCCGGTATTGAAAATAATGCTGCAAAATCTCCGCATCGCCCGCGACAAAGCCGGAACGCAAACCCGGCGCGTTGGAGCGCTTCGATAAGCTGTGGAAAATAACGCAGCGTTTGAACGCGGTATTGCCGATGTTATAAGCGGTTTGCAGCAAGCCCGGCGGCGGGTTGTTTTCGTCGTCATAGATTTCGGTGTAGCACTCGTCGGAGGCAATCACAAAATCATATTTTTCGGCCAAGTTCAGCAGCTTTTCGTGGCTGGCCTGATCGATGACCGAGCCGGTCGGGTTGCCGGGCGAGCAAATGTAAATCAATTGGCAGCGTTGCCATATTTCATCCGGCACCGAATCAAAATCCGGCAAATAGCCGGAGTCTTCCAGCGTATTCAGATAGTAAGGCTCGGCTCCCGCCAGTAACGCCGCGCCTTCGTAAATCTGGTAAAACGGGTTCGGCATGATCACGACAGGCGAAACCTTAGTCGAATCGATAAGACATTGGGCAAATGAAAACAACGCTTCGCGAGTACCGTTAACCGGCAAAACCTGGGTTTCGGCATTAACCGCATCGGCCGGAATCCGGAAACGCCGCCCGATCCATCCGGCAATCGCTTGCCTGAGTTCAGGTATGCCTTTAGTGGTCGGATAATTAGCCAAACCATGCAGATGGGTTAACAACGCCTCTTGAATCAAATGCGGCGTGGCATGGGTCGGCTCGCCCATGGACAGGGCGATATGCGATTTATCTTTAGGCGGAACGACGCCTTGTTTAAGCTGGGCCAGTTTTTCGAACGGATACGGGTGTAAGTATTTTAAATTAGGGGTCATCGATTAGTTGCAATGCGGTTGTTTACCGGCAGCTTGAGCTTGCTGGAATAGCGCCATGGCTTGCGGTATGTGTTGTTGCAAGTCTTGAATGCGTGTCGCATGGGAAGGGTGGGTGGACATGAATTCTATCGGCTGTTGTCCTTGCGAAGCGCGTTCCATTTTTTGCCACAAGCCGACGCTTTGTTGTGGGTCAAAACCGGCTTTGGCCATTAAATCGACGCCGATGGTGTCGGCTTCGCTCTCATGGACGCGGCTGTAAGGCATCAGTATGCCGTATTGCGCGCCGACTCCCAGCATACCCAGCGCGGTTTGGCCTAAAGCAGTTTGCGGCGCGCTGACCGCCTGAATGATACTCAGGCCCGAATTGACCGCCAGTTCTTGCGAGGCCCGTTCATTACTGTGCTTGGCGAGAACGTGGCCGACTTCGTGACCGATAACCGCCGCCAATTGATCCTGATTATCGACTAACCGGATCATGCCGGTATGGACGCCGATTTTGTTGCCGGGCAATGCGAATGCGTTAGGCGAGGGATCTTCAAATACGACAACTTCCCAATTGCCGCCGGTTTCTTTGGTAATCGCCCCGGCAATGCAGTTTGCCAATCGATTATATCTGCTGTTAGTGCTGATAGGTTTTTCTTTTTTTAAGTTATCGAAAGCCTGTAAGCCCATTTGATCGATTTGGGTTTCGGGCATAAAGACAAGCTGACTTCTGCCGGTAGGGCTGGTGACACAGGCGCTTAATAAACAAGTAACCAGAACGGGGAGTATTTTTTTGCGCATAAAAAACGGCCTCTAGTTGTGATTTAGGTAGGCCATTTTAACGTAACTTTGTATCCGGGGGTTAAAAATGTACCGATTCGCTTGGTAATGCGCGATCTTAGCCGGAAACCCCAGCGTTGCCGAGATCACGAAGAAAAATAACTGTTTAAACTCAATGCATTGAAAACTTTGTACCCTTCGTGTCTTCGTGGTGAATAGGTTTTTAAACGCATTTTGATAATACTTTCACAGTCTCCGGAGCATGGCAACCAACGCAGCACTTGCGAACGGTGTGCTTCGTGCTCCCGGTTATTTCAAGATTTTGGCAAACATCGCCTCGTAATCTTCTTTGGATAATACGCCGCTGACGCCGATGCGTTGATGCGCCTTGTCGAAGAAATAGGTTCTGGGTAATTCGCCGTACCATTTCGGGTCGATTTCGTATTGCAGTTTCTCGGCGTTGTCGTCGGCGTAAGCCCAGTTTTCGATGCCGTCCAGCTGGTTTTTCTCAAGAATTTGTTGGATTTGTCCGGCCGCGGACGGCTCGTCGGCCGCGATCATCACCATTTTTAGTTCGGGCCTGCTCTTATGGATCTCGTTCAGCAAGGCCATGTCTTTCAGGCATGATGAGCAGTTGATCGACCAGATCACCAGCATGAACGGCTCGCTGGCGTGGCCGGTTAACATTTGCTGGTAGCTTCCCGGTTTGAATGGGGAGGGGGCGGCTTGCGCAGGCGCATTAACAGCCGTTAACAGGATAAGCAGAAAGCAAGATATAAGTTTTTTCAGGCGCATGGTTCGGTTTTATCAAAAAGTGGAGGAGGGATCAGTTTACCGGAATTAAACGATAGCCTTCGTTTTTGCTGTTCCATGAAACATAAATATCGCTGTTGTTGCTTAGCAAAAACGGAAAGTCGGCTCCGGCCGTACTTTCCGCAATAGGTTTAGCCGGCAGCCAAGATCGGCAGGTCGGTTCCTTGTGCGCCCTTGGTTGCGACCGTGTACAGGACATTGGTGTCGAACGAGAACGAACCCATTACGCGCGTGAAAGAAACCCCGGCGGACGGGTTCCATGAGCCGCTGCCGGGCTGGTGGTGGGTTTCGAACAACAAGCCTTGGTTATCGGTCAGGGCCGATTGGCCGGTCGGCGTTTTGAGGCCGACGGTGACCGATGCGTGGTTCAGGTTGTCGGCGCTATGATAAAAACGGTATTGGCTGAATAGGGAGACGTCGCCAAAACCGTGAGGATTGCCCAGTGTATTGGTAGCGTCAGTGTCCGGGTCGGGAAAGCGCACGCCGGAACGGATCACATAAGGTACTCTTAAGCCCAAAGTCAGGTCGTCGGTGACGCCGTAAGCACCGAATACAGACGGCGTCAACAGGCTGTTCACGCTGTGGATGTCGGGATTGCCGGCATTCTTGATGTCTTGCAACGCCTGGTCCGAGGCCCTGTCGAAACTGGTGAACTGGGTAATCGTGCCGACGGCCCACATATTGGACGGCATCGTGACGCCGGGTTGCGTGATAATCGGCGACGCAGTACCGATTCCGAAGCCCAACGAGCCGTGAGCGGCCAGGGAGGCGCCGCTGTAAATCGCAAATGCAGAGCTTAACGCGCATGCAAGAGGCGCTTTTTTTGATGGGATCATGAGTGTCCTTATATTTATTTTTGTTGAAGTTGATGGCTATATTGCAAGTATCCTCAGCCGATCACTGGAAAAGGCACAGCTAACGCCTGTTGTAAAAGGCGTCCCGGATTAACTGTGCCGCAGTTTGGTAGCAGATATTGCGCCATCCGCTTTATAACCTTATGAATACGGCCATGTTGAGAACAGGCATGCGCCGGTTTAGGTAGGAAACGGTTTATTTCCACCCTTTTTAGCGGTTCAAATAAACCAACGCTGGCATTTAAGGAGGCGCATAGTCATAAAGAGATAATAAGTTTGCTGGTAATATATGCTCAACGGAGGGCCGATAGCTTCGCCTGCTCACGGCGAATGCGGAATGTCGGTTGCAATGAGTGTTGATTTGACTGATTATTGGATAAACCTAACAACCGGATAAAATTCTATGGCGATAAACACGAACAGACCCACGTCCCCGCATCTGCAAGTCTATAGTCTGCCCTTAACAGGCATTATTTCCATCACTCACCGCATGACCGGCATTATGCTTTCGGCCGGCCTGGTCTTATTTGTTTATATCGTTTCGTCGCTAGCCGATGGCGGAGCTGCCTACGACACCATGCAGACGCTGATGAATCACTGGCTGCTCAAATTAATAAGCTGGGGCTTTGTTTACGCATTGTTTTTTCACTTATGCCACGGTGTTCGCCACTTAATTTGGGATGCAGGCAGCAGCTTTGAACCGGATACGCTGAACCGGTACGCGATAATTGAGCTGGCGGCTTCGCTGGCGTTGACTTTGATGACTTTTGTCTGGGGGCTTTATGGACTATAAAACGCCTTTAGCCAGGGCCAAGGGCCTGGGTTCCGCAAAGAGCGGAACCGGTCATTGGTGGATGCAGCGGATCACCGCCGTAGCGCTGATTCCGTTATCATTTTGGCTGCTCGAATTCCTGGGCTTGAGCTTGACCGCTCCGTATCAGCAAACCGTGGACTGGTTGGCGTCGCCTGTTAATACCGTTTGCATCGTGGCCTGGATCGCCGCCGCTTTTTACCACGCCGCGTTGGGTTTGCAGGTGGTGCTTGAAGATTATGTCGCCGCCGAGGGGGCCAAGATCATCTCAATCTGGGCCGTCAATCTGGCTTTTTTGTTTTTGGCGATTACGGCCTTGCTGGCCGTGTTTCGCGTCGTATCGATAGGGTGATTCATGGCGGATTATAAAATTATTGAACATGCTTACGATGTGGTGGTAGTCGGCGCCGGCGGCGCGGGATTGCGGGCTACCTTGGGCATGGCGGAAAAAGGGCTGAAAACCGCTTGTATCACCAAAGTTTTCCCGACCCGCAGCCACACCGTCGCCGCGCAAGGCGGCATCAGCGCGGCGCTGGGCAATATGGGCGAGGACGATTGGCGCTTTCATATGTACGACACGGTCAAAGGTTCCGACTGGCTCGGCGACCAGGACGCAATCGAATACATGTGCCGCGAAGCCATCCCGGCTGTGATTGAGCTGGAACATTACGGCGTGCCGTTTTCGCGCACCGCCGACGGCAAAATCTACCAGCGTGCATTCGGCGGCATGACCACTCATTTCGGTTCGGGCATCGCGCAACGCACTTGCGCGGCTGCCGACAAGACCGGACATGCAATTTTACATACCCTGTATCAGCAATCGTTAAAACATAAAGCCGAGTTCTTCGTTGAATACATCGTTCTGGACTTGATTATGCAAGACGGCGAATGCCGCGGCGTGCTGGCTTGGTGCCTGGATGACGGTTCGCTGCATTTGTTTAAGTCGCAAATGACCGTATTGGCGACCGGCGGCTACGGACGCACGTTTTTTTCCTGCACCTCGGCGCATACCGTGACCGGCGACGGCAACGCGATGGCGTTACGGGCAGGCTTGCCGTTACAGGATATGGAGTTTATCCAGTTTCACCCGACCGGCATATACGGCGCGGGCTGCCTGATTACCGAAGGCGTAAGAGGCGAGGGCGGTTACCTGACTAACTCGGAAGGCGAGCGTTTCATGGAACGCTATGCGCCGTCGGCCAAGGATTTGGCTTCACGCGATGTGGTCAGCCGGGCGATGACCATTGAAATTCACGAAGGTCGTGGTGTCGGGCCGCTGAAAGACCATATATATCTGCATATTGAGCATCTCGATCCCGAAATCATTCACGAGCGCTTGCCGGGCATATCCGAAACCTCGAAAATTTTTGCGAATGTCGATGTGACCAAACAGCCGATTCCGGTGCTGCCGACCGTGCATTACAACATGGGCGGCATTCCGACTAATTACAAAGCCGAAGTGGTGACTTTGAAAGACGGCAATCCCGATGCGGTGGTGCCGGGATTGATGGCGATAGGCGAGGCGGCCTGCGTTTCTGTGCATGGCGCTAACCGTTTGGGCTCAAACTCGCTGCTCGATCTGGTCGTGTTCGGCCGTTCCGCCGCGATACGTTGCGCGGAACTGATCAAACCCGGATCAAGACTAAAACCCCTGGCGAGCGATGCTTGCGACAAAGCCATCGCCCGTTTCGACAAAATCCGTCATGCCAACGGCAGCCGCTCGACCTCCGATATTCGCCTGGACATGCAGAAAGTCATGCAAGCCAAAGCGGCGGTGTTCAGGACCGGTTCCACATTGACCGAAGGCATCAACATGATGGCCGAAGTCAGGAAAACCTTTGCCGACGTCAAAGTGAGCGATCAATCGTTGATCTGGAATACCGATCTGGTTGAAACGTTGGAGCTGGATAACCTGTTGAGCCAAGCCACCGTAGCGATCAACGCGGCAGGAAACCGTACCGAAAGCCGCGGCGGCCATGCTCGGGAAGATTACCCGAACCGCGATGATGCAAACTGGCTAAAACATACGTTGACCTGGTTGGACGGCGATCAGGTTAAGATCGACTACCGGCCTGTGCATATGTACACATTGACTGACGACGTCGACGTAATTCCACCGAAAGAGAGGGTGTACTAATGGCTGAATTTACCCTGCCTAAAAACTCGGTTTTAATCAAAGGCAAGACCTTTAAAGCGCCTGCCGGAGCAACTAATATCCGCCGCTTTGAAGTATACCGATGGGACCCGGAATCCGGCGAAAACCCGCGCATTGACGCGTTTGAATTGGATATGGATAGCTGCGGCCCGATGGTGCTGGACGCGATCCTGAAAATCAAGAACGAGATCGACAGCACGCTGACGTTCCGCCGTTCCTGCCGAGAAGGCGTGTGCGGCTCCTGTGCGATGAACATCAATGGCAAAAACTCTCTGGCCTGCACCAAAGCCATCGATTCTTACCCCGGCACGATCAAAATCTTTCCGTTGCCGCATCTGGATGTCATCAAAGACTTGGTGCCGGACACAACCCATTTCTTCGCCCAATACGCATCGATCAAACCGTGGATAGAAACCCAAACCCCGCCGCCGGCCGACTCCGAGCGCCTGCAAAGCCCGGAAGACCGTAAAAAGCTAGATGGTTTGTACGATTGCATCTTGTGCGCCTGTTGCTCGACCAGCTGTCCCAGTTACTGGTGGAACAGCGAGCGTTACCTGGGCCCTGCGGTGCTGTTGCAAGCCTACCGCTGGCTGGTCGACAGCCGCGACGAAAACACCGGCGAACGCCTGGACGAACTGGAAGACCCGTTTAAATTGTACCGGTGCCATACGATTATGAATTGCACCGATACTTGTCCCAAGGGCTTAAATCCGGCTAAGGCGATTGCCGAAACCAAGAAGCTGTTGGTGCAGAGAAAGTTGGGCTGATGGACGATCTGGCTCGATTAAGATGGCAATGTCGGCGCGGGACTAAGGAGCTGGATTTTCTGTTGAATCGGTATTTGGAAATGGGGTATTTGGTGGCGGATCAGCAGGAGAAGGAGTTGTTTAAGGAATTGTTGAGATTTGAGGATAATGAGCTGTCCACTGTTTTAATGGCTGAGGCGGAAGTGCCGGAAGAAATGAAGGTTTTGGCTGGGAAGATACATAATTTTTATATAGACTGAGATTATTGCTCGTTCCTAAGCTCCAGCTTGGGAATGTAGTGTAGGAAGCTCCAGCTTCCTGAAACATAGAAAGCTAGAGTCCTTTCGGCAACGCTCAGGGCAGGCTTTGACTGGGCTTCCCAAGCTGGAGTTTGGGAGCCAACGTAATAAGATAGAGTTTCTACAATGAATCTTGCACAACTTGAATCTGAAATCTTCTCACTGCCTATACAGGATAGAGCCTTGTTGGCGAAGCGGCTTTTATTAAGCCTTGAAGAAATATCCGAGTCGGAATTTGACAGCTTGTGGGGTGACGTATCCGCGCACCGTGCTGCCGAATTTGATGCAGGCAGAGTGCAGGCCATTCCCGGCGAGGAAGTGGCCAAAAAAGTTCGCGCGTTGCTACGGTGAATTATAGTTTTCTGCCAGAGGCGGAAGCCGAATATATAGAAGCGGTTCGGTTTTATGAAGAGTAGCAAGCTAAACTTGGGAAATCCTAACGTTTTTAAGATGTCCGAATTACGCGGCTATACATAGCCAACGCAAAACGTTTTGAACGGGGCAACATGCCCCGTCCGGCGGTAGGGATGTGTTTTATTGGGCGAAAAGGAAGCGGGGGAAATGGAGTTTTTGATGGAGAAAATCAGGTATAGTTGCGTAAGTTAGAGTTCGATCCTGTCCTGCTGAACTTAAATTGAATAAAGAAAAGATAAAGTTGGGTAACATGCTTGAATTGTATATTGTCCAAATTCACATATGAACTTGTTAACTTTAATAATTCCAAAGAACACGAATGAATATAAGATCTGAGTTTAAATCTGTAGAGGACTTACTGGCTAGATTAATTTCATACTCCTATGTATTTGATTCTAATAATAGAGAGCACTGGCCGCATCTAAAGCACACTGAATTAGGATATTACCGTCCATGCTCAATTGAAGATGAATTGTTAACCTTAATTTATGCAACGGGTAGGGACTTGGCTGTTCATATGTCTTTCAAATTACAGCAGTTTAATGATGCGAGGTTATTTCCTACCATAAAAAGTTATGTTGATTCCTTCGAAGGGGGTTGGCTTCACGAGATTGATTTGTTAGAGGTAGACTCAAATAAGGCAAAAGAAATGTGCAAAGGGTTGGGTGCATCAAAGTGGGCTATCGAGCATATGATAAAACTATATGACGCTCAAATAATTTTATTATATGAAATTAAAAAAATAACTACTTCATTAAAGTTAAGCGATGTTTACCAATGGGAAAGTAATGGGTTTCAGCAGAATTATGCGAATTCTCCCCATACTAAGATTGTGCAATCTCTTATTGCTATAGGTAAAGGGCTTGAGAGGCACCCCAGGGCATATCTTGGTAAAGATGAAGAATCTTTAAGGGACTATTTGTTAGTAGCTCTTCAGGCTAATACCAGTAGTGTCGTAACAGGCGAAACATATAATAAGCGTGGAAAAACAGATTTGTTGGTTAGGGAAGGAATTAAAAATATTATCGTCGGTGAATGTAAGATATGGAAAGGGAGGAGTATTTACTTACAAGCTATTTCACAATTGCTTGGATATTTAACGACAGCTGATAATAATGCTATATTATTAATTTTCGTAAAAATAGATGGATTTACTAATATTATTAATAAGATAATGGAAATTACTTCCAGTCATCCACAATATATTAGGTGTACGTTATCCGATAATATTGTATTTGAGTTTGAATTTAACATGAATGAAGATTCAGGTGCTATCGTTAATTTAAGTGTGGTTTTATTTCACCTTCCAGAAAAAAGCTAACAAGGGAAATTAATTCCTGCCAAAAGAAAGTAGCCTGGATGCAGCCGGGTAGATACTTCAAGCGGGACGGGGTTTGTAACCCCGTCCCTAACGTTTCTCCGGTATTAGAACCAAGTGGCTATATTAACAGTCCCAAAACGTTTCGAAAGGGGCAACATGCCCCGTCCGGCTGCGCCGCAGTTCAAAGTAGCGGCGCATCGTATCAACCAAGAAATCTGCTCACAAGCGGCGAAGCCGGGTTGGCCGATGACCAAAGCCAATGTTCAGGACGGGCAACATAACCTTTTCGCACTGGATTCTCGTGGATATAGTTAAGCTTTTGCAGATAGAAAGCAGGATTTTCGATTTTCTTTGGGGCATTGGTTTCCATCCAAAACCGGTAACCTCCCTGTGTATCAACAAACAATTTCAAAACATTCGGTTCCGTAGTTTCGAGATTGGTCTTGAATTTAGCGGAAGTGAATCGTTTGAAATCCCGTAAAAATCCCGCTACATCTTGCGAAGTAACTATCAGATGGATATGGTTCAGCATAAAAACATAGCCATTCAATTCCAGTCCTTTATTGTCTTGGCAATAATGAAGCGAATCGGACATAATTTGCCAGCGGTTATGGCGGTCAAACAGATAATACCAACGTTGAACGGTTAGAGTCAGATAGTAAGTTCCGGTATTCAGCTCGGCAGCTATGCGTCGGGACGGCATGGCGCTTCCTTTTAAATTGGACTGTAAACGATTGTACCAATAAGCACTAAAAAAAGCCGGGTAGGGGGGCTCATCGCACCCCATGCTGAATGCTCAATCGTACTGGAGATTTTGATAACGGAAACGGATTGGCTGTTCGAATATTTAAATAATCCAGTGTTTATAAATGGCGCGCACTGCGCCCTTACAATTTTAATTTTACATTGATGGAAATGATGATGACTGAACTGGTGTTTATACTGGGAATGATGATATATAAACTGGCTTGCTTAGCGGTCGGCTCCTTGCTTTGTTATTTAGGCTATCGTTTATTCAAAGAAGGTATTTGGGGACACGCCGGCAATATGGAAGCCAATTTTCGCGATACCAACTTAGTCGTTAAAAGCGCGGCGCCTGGAACTTTTTTTGTATTACTCGGCGCTGTTATCATCTTGGCAACGATATTGCGGGGCGAAAAAGTCAATATTCATCACGATGACGAACGCAACACGACTGTATCGGCACCTTTATCGCTCTAGGCGATACGAGGTTGAATGACACTTTAATAATAAGTAACCGAGCAAAAGTTCTTTGGTCTTTTTGAGTGCGGGCTTTGAACCTTAGCTGAAAAATTTATATCGCAATACTTAAAACCGTTCCGGACCAGGAAACGGGGGCAGGCAAGGCGTTTTCGGCGTGTAGGATTTAAGATATACTGATTTTTATAGAACCGGTGAAATCCCAAGGCAATTAAATTGTAGTTAGTTCGGGACTTAAGCTGACAGACGCTTTCGATAAATTGGTAAGCGTCGGTTTTAAGTTTGAGTTATTTCAACAAATTTCAAGCAAATGTTTTGATCGGTACTGAAGCTACAATAGAGATTTGTAATATGCCTGAAACCCTTATAGAAAAAATAACATCCGAAGTTTCATCTGCTTACGCTGCCGCTACTCAGTATCGGCCGGATAATGACCTTGCTTTCAGAACTAAACTTCGGAGAACTATCCAAGCAAAACTCCAACCTTATTTAGACGACAAATCAATAGATTTGTGTGCAGTTATTTGCGATGAGACTAACAATGACACCCGTAATGTAAAGCAACCTGTAAAGCTGGACGTTATTATTAAAATATCCAAATCTTCGCCACGACATATCATTTCATTGCCTCCAAGGAAACCGAATCAACAGGGGCAAACGACAGTAGAAAAACGTAATTCGTTATGGCACAAATCAATAGATGGTGCGGAAGTGTTATGGGATAAATTATTCGGTAAGCGCGCCGGGTAAGGAGTAATATACCATTCCAAAGCCCAATTGTACTGGCGATCTTGATCTCCTTCCGTGTTCTTCATAATCATTGATGCCGGTTTGTTATCCTATTAAGACTCTTGCGTATCCTTTGAAATAGTTAGTTCGGGGGTATCTTCCTGTTTCGGACTTTCATCTTCAAACAGCTCGGAGATAAGTTCAAGCTGAGGCGCTAATTGCGGTATCTCAGGAATTTTCCAGGCTTTTCCTACAATACGGCTTAGCAGGTTATTCAACCAAAGCCGGTTCGATTGTGCTTGTTGAACGATAAATTTGTAGGATTCCTCATCTTTAACAACAGCAAAATTTTCCAGCCAAACTTCAATTGTTTCCGATTCGCCGAGGAGCTGAATTTGAACGTAGGCTTTTCGGGTTTCGAGGTCAAAATTAAAATCCGTTAATTCCGCAATGCCTTTAAGCACTATATTGGCGACCCATATAATCATCTTATTAGGCGTCCATTTTATTGCCATTTTTATTAAACCGGTTTTAAAGCTCATTTTTTAGCCTTTCTTGTTTTATGTTAAGTTGCTGAATTTAATTATTTTTATTTTATCCGCTAAGCACGGCCGGAAAATGGTAGCAAACTCCTAACGTTTTTACGATGCCCGGGCTAAGCGGCAGTGCTTATTAACGGTTATATCAATGCAACAGCTAATAACAACATTAAGCGCTTAGAAGAGACAGCAAAGACGGCATGGCGCTTCTTTTTTTATCGGGCTTTAAGCAATAACTCCCTTTTTCCGGCGTTATTTATTTTTAGCCAATACTTTCTTTTTACCGGCGTTTTTTTTCGGCTTGCGTTTAGCAACGACTCTAACTCGAGCCTTACCTTTTTTCGTCATGCCCAATTTCTTGGCCGCTCCACTCTACCACTCTCGGCAGATACCGCCGAGCATTAATACTAAATGCATTTTTCTCAAGGTTTTCATTGGTGCAAGTTTGTAAGTGTCCGCACAAAAACGATGCGCTTATTTAAAGCAATTAAATAAGTCGGGATGAATGTTATTAGTCATAAGTTATTGTATTTATTTTATAAAACTAAAATAAAGCGATGTGTGATTTTTGGCGCGGCATTTGCTTTTAACCTTATAGGGAATGTCTAAAGTTGAATTCCACGAATACGAATTTAACAGCTTATGGATGAAAGCCGGCCTGAGTTAGGCATGTTAGACGCTGGCTGTAATTGTCATTAAATCTTAACCAAGTAGTCATTTCTTTGTTATAGAAAAGTTTTAGTCTGTATCTGAAATCCGAAACCGTACACTTTTACACGGTTTCTCTAGGAGAATAAAAAATGAACCTACTCTATCTTATCCAAAAAGAACTTAACGCAGCATGGCATGAGGCTACTTGTCCGGTATTTCAGGATAACTCCGCGGATGATTATTTCCATGACGAATTGTTTGATTACTATCGCTCACTCAAGGGCAAGATCATCGACACAAATAGCGGCGAATCACTATTTTTACCAAGAACCGGCAACATCCATTCCGCTAGTGGCATAGCGAAAGCACAGCACCGGAATCTATCCGAAGTATCGGTTTCGGCTGGTTTCGAAGCAAGAAATTGGAACCTCGCTTGAATTCATAAAAATCCGGATCTCAGATTAAAACGAGATCCGGATTCCAATCAAATTTCCACCGAATTCAATGTCTAAGAATACGGTACTTTAAAAATACCGCCGTAGTAATAGGTTTGTCCCCATAGCGGGTGAATAATCCGAAAATCCAGCAGGAATGAGTCTTCCGATAGCGCTTGCTCGTTGATGACGGCGCTGCCCAACAGCAGGTTATCAGGGATAGGCAGGGTTAGCGGTCCGAGTTTTAATAAATGTCCACGGCTTCGATAAACCAGCTTGCCTTGCTCAACGCTGAGTTTCAAGCGAATGCCAAAGCCCAGGCCGACCAATTCAATCAATTCATGGTCCTGTTGCCAGACCATGCGTGAGGCAAACCGGCATTGCCTGCCGCTGGGCGCCTGGATGTGCCGCTGCCAATACAGCACCGACGGGTCGGTTTGCTGCCATTTTTTTACCTGAACAGCCATCTGTCCGCCTTTTAAATCGACCAATGCGCCGAGCAAACGCAGCAGCTTTAGCACCGGTGTTAGCCGGCGCGGATAGTCGATCGCCATGTTGCCGGTTACGACAATCGCTTGCTGCGGTTCGGTTATCCGATAATGACGTTGAATCACAGCGGGCAGGGCGGTCCAGTCTTCGCCAAGTACGCGTTGCATTAAACAAGTATTCATATCAACCCCATAATGTTGGTTTTAGGACCATCAGCACGACAATCAGGACCATGGCGATAAAAGCCGGAACGCCAAGCCAAAACCAAATTCGCGCATAGTTAAAATACTGCGGAGTTAATGCGCTTTGTTGCTGAGCCGCTTGCCGGGACAGTTCACGCATACGGATTTGTAATACGACAACCGGCAGCCAGCAAGCGCCGGCCAGCAAATACAAAACGATAGAGGACAATAGCCACGGCGTGGTGATTGAAAACGGCAATTGCTGTAACAGGTAGTAGCCGGTTATCGGCTGGATCAGAATCGTCGGCGTGGTAAACAGCCAATCCGCCAACACCACATGTTTATTAGTGGTGTAAATGGCGCGGACATCGCCGTGTAAATCCGCCATATATTTATAAAAAGCACTGCCGAGGCCGGTGCCGAATAATAAAATCAAGCTCAAGATATGCAGGCTTTTAAACGTTAAGTAAGTCATGATCTTTCCTCTTCAATAATTAACAACACAAGAATTGCCATCAGCAATGGCAGGTTTTTTATTAACGGGCCGAAAGGGTGTAGCCAAAACTCCGGCAGACAAAAGCTGATAACCACGCTGTAGGCCAGCATGATGCCTATTTGCAGCATCGTTACCAGACGAACTCGCCAGCGTAACAACAGCGCGATGCCCAAGATAAAATCGGCCAGCGATGCGCCGTACAAGATCGGCGGCGCCCATGGCCCGGTGATGCCGACGCGGCTGAGCATTTGGTAACTGTCGGCCGCCGGGTACAGGAACGCCGACACGATGCCGGTCCACAGCCAGACTAAAGCGATGCCGATGCTTAATAACGGACGCAGGAAATACAGGCGCGCGTGCCAACGTTCGGCTTGCGAGGCAGGCGTTTCCTGTAATGCCTGCTCCAGGCTGTTCGGGCTATGGTCAAGATAATCGGTAAAGCTTTTAGCGTCGGCGGTATTGCCGCGTTGCAGCATAGCGATGCTTTGTTTGTTGAGTATCGGTTCATCCAAACAAACAGCCAGTGGTGAAAGTGCGCTTAGCCAAGCGCCGGAAACGTGGAAGGGGCTTAACTTCCGTCCTAGGCGATTAGCCAGCAAACTCAGCAGCGTGATAAAACTGATCGGTTGCGGGCCGACGGCGTTAATGATTTGCCGTGGCGGAGTTTGGGGTTTCAGCGCCAATAACACTGCTTGCTGCAAATCTTTGATAGCCACCGGCTGTACGGCTTGCTCGCCGTCATCGATAATCGGCGTTACCGGTAAAGCGGCCAGCGCCGTTAATAAGCCCATGCTTTTAGCGCCCGATCCGAATACCAACGAGGGTTTGAAAATAAACCAATCCAGGTCCAGCGCTTGCAAAACTGCATCGGCTTTGGCCTTGCTGGTGAAATACTCGGTCGCTGCATCGAGTTCTGCCCCTAACGCGGAAATCTGCATGACTTTTTTTATCTGCATTTGGGCGCAAGCTTTAAATAAGGCGGCCGGCGTCAGATGATGCATTTGCTCAAATCTCGCCCGACGGCTTTCTTTAATAATGCCAACCGCATTAATGACCGCGTCGATATGCTGTAAATGCGGTAGCCAATCGTTGCTGTCGGTGGCATTGGCAAAATCCAAGGTAATGGTTTTAAGGTTTGGGAACTGGCGCAGCAGTTGTCCAGGCTGTCGGCAACACACCGTGACTTGATGGTTCTCGGCTAATAAAGCGCGTAGTAAATGTTGACCGATAAAACCGGTTGCGCCGGTGAGTAGTATGTTCATATTGTAATTACCGTTATTTCTGAAATTTAAGAAATTAATGCGTAAAGTTCTGCTACAAATAAGCTGATCTGCGCTGGTTCCCAAGCTCCGGAGACTGTGAAAGTATTCGTTTTAGAACAAAAGCAAAAGCATTCACCACGAAGGCACGAAGATCACGAAGAAAAATAACTGTTTAAACTCAATGCATTGAAAACTTCGTGTCCTTCGTGTCTTCGTGGTGAATAGGTTTTTAAACTCATTTTGATAATACTTTCACAGTCTCTCCGGCTTGGGAACCCAGTTAATAGAATCCAGCGGAAGCATTGTCCACGAAAAGCACGAAAGGCACGAAAAAAAGAACAGCTGAAAGAACTGTGTTTACGCGACTTTTCGTTCTTTTCGTGTCGCCTAGAGGCGCCTACTTTTGGCTTTCGTGGACCTTGTTTTTTACCTATCGGATTCTGCGCTTTTCTTTATCGGGAGTTACTTATTGCTAAACGGCAATAACTTAACCACGGTATCGCCGAGCTTAACCAATTGCATTAACGTGTTATTGGGCAGTTTCCTGAGTTGATCGTACCAATGGACCATCACCTCCAAAAAATCCAACATATCGGCTATGCGTTTTTTAACCTCGGCATCGGTTTCAGTATCCGCATTTGCCTCGATACAAAGATCGCGCAGCAACGAGAGCGTGGGATCGATTTCCCGTTTTCTGCGTCCTTCCACGACTAAATTGAACATCTCTTGCACATCTTTAATGGCTTCAAAATAATCGCGTCTGTCACCGACGACCACATGAGTGACTTTGATCAAGCCAAAGCTCTGCAATTCTTTCAAGCTTGAAGACACATTCGAGCGCGCAAGCACCAGGGTATCGGCAATTTCTTCGGCATTAAGCGGTTTAGGCGACAAATAAAGCAAGGCGTGAACCTGGGCAACGGAACGGTTAACGCCCCAGCGCGTACCCATTTCTCCCCAGTGCAAAATGAAGCGTTCCATTGATGTCGTAAGTTTCATAATAATTCTCCTATTTCTGTTTTAACAGAAATTAAAGAAATTATTGGGCTGCGTCAAGTTTTTTATTTTTGCGAGGAAGCAGGGCGTTATACTTTGCTGCGACAACACTATGAACGATTAGGAGCTTTTATGAAGCGCACAGTTATATTTACAGTATTGCCGGTGATTTTGAGCGGTTTTGCCGTCACCGGTTGCGAACAAGAACAAAAAACGCCAAAAGTGAGTCAAGCTGCGGTAAAAAAATACGCAAAAGCGACCACGCTGGAAGGCGCGGTCAGCAATGATAAAGGACCGATTAAAGCCGGTACAATGGAAGTGACCGATGAAAACGGCCGTCTTATTACCCGGTCGGCGGTGGAAAACGGTCATTACAGTGTGGAAATTCCAGCAAGCACGGTTTTGCCGATTTTGTTGACGGTTTCTTCCGAATCGAGCGCGGATAAATTAGTTGTCGCAGTCATTCATGACGCGATTACAAAGTATGAGATTAATCCAACGACAACCGCGATTGCTAAAGCCGCAAAAGCGATGGGCGGTTACACCCACGCCAATATGACGCGTGCGGCGGCAGATACCGTACATGCTCCCGACGCTAATAAAACCACGACCGGTTGGCGCGGCGACCCAACCACGCAATACGGCGGTTGGCATTAAAGATCGGGCGTTGATGATTGAACTCTTTAGCCCGATCTTCCGATCATAGCTAATATGCAAAGGTAGTTAATGAGACGGTTTGAATTAACCGATTTTTCGCAAATCAAAGCCGGCGTTTCCCGGTTGTCATATTTCTGTCATAAACCTGTCGTATTAACATAATAAAATTGTCACATTGTTGTAATAAATTTGTCATATTCTGGTCAAAATATCTTTATGAGTAGCCAGAATATTACATGTCGATACTGCACAACGAACTAACAAAAATTCTCAACGGCAAGCAATTAACGCCTCATTTCCAGCCCATCGTTTCTTTGGCGCAAAAGAAAATCATGGGCTACGAAGCCTTGATCCGGGGGCCGTCCGATAGTCCGCTGCACAGTCCGTTTAATTTGTTCGATACGGCTGAGCGTTTCGATTTAAGCACAAAACTCGAATACATCTGCCGGGAAGTCACGATAAGACGTTACGCCGGCCTGAATATCAATGAAAAACTGTTTATTAACGTAAGCCCTTCCGTGTTGTTGCAACCGGACTTTAAAAAAGGGGAAACGCTTAAGCTGTTGGATCAATTCGGCATCGATCCGAGATTTGTCGTTATTGAATTGACGGAACATCAACCGACCGATGATTTTCAACTGATGCGCGAAGCAGTCAGCCACTACCGGAAAATGGGCTTTGAAATAGCTATCGATGATCTGGGGGCCGGCTATTCCGGGTTAAGACTCTGGTCGGAGCTACAGCCTGAATATGTCAAAATAGACATGCATTTTATACAAGGCATTCATAACGACCCGGTCAAACTTAATTTTGTCCGCTCCATCCAAAATATTGCGAGTTCCCTGAATTGCAACGTTATCGCGGAAGGCATCGAAACGGAAGATGAATTTAAAGCCGTGGAACAATTGGGTATCACGCATGCGCAAGGTTATTATTTTGCCAGGCCGACAGCGATTCCTTTAGACAAAGTCGATAAATCATTATTTGTTACGACTACCCAGCCGAGTCAATTTAATGCGGTAAAAGCCGCTCATCTGGCTAAATTTATCATGCCGGTTTCGGCGGAAACCGCTATCAGCGACGTCATGAGTTTGTTCCATCACGATAGCGACTTAACCATTTTGCCCCTGGTTGATAACAACGTAGCGACAGGCATTATTTTTCGCGACCATTTTTTATTCAAACTGTTTTCCAGCCGCTACGGCATAGAGTTGTATGGAAAAAAGCCGATAAAATCGTTCGTGGATAAAACACCGTTAAGTTTCGATCAAAACACGCCGATTGAATCGGTCAGTAAACAGCTGACCTCGACCATGCGTAACGATCAGGCATTTATTATTACCAACGATGGAGAATATATCGGCATAGGAACGATACTGAAACTGCTCGAAGAAATTACCCGTCAGCAGATCCACAACGCCAAGCATGCCAATCCTCTTACCCTGTTGCCGGGCAGCGTTCCGATCAATGAACAGATCGATCAATTACTAGCCAACAAAATTCCGTTCAGTTTCGGCTATTTCGATCTTGATCACTTCAAGCCGTTTAACGACGTTTACGGCTACAGTGCGGGCGACGCTATTATCAAGGCCGTTGCCAGCACGCTGACTCAACATATTTCCGCAGAGAACGGCCGGGTCGGTCACATTGGAGGGGATGATTTTATCGTCATTTTCATGGGTGACGATTGGTTAGCATGCTGTGAAAATATTCTGGCATCTTTTAAAAACGCCGTTCCGATGTATTACACCGATGAAGATATAAAAGCGGGCGGCATCCATACTGAAAACAGGGCTGGGGAAAAATGTTTCTTTCCATTGATAAGCTTGTCGGTCGGCTTGGTCGACTCGGTTTCAACCAGTCAATGCCACTCTCATGTCGATATAGCCGATTTGGCGTCCGAAGCAAAAAAACAGGCTAAAAAGATCGAAGGGAACAGTTTTTTTATTAACCATCGAACAGCAATAAAAAGTCAAAAAAGCCGTCAATCCTTTGCGCATAAGTCAACTGTTAAGCTGCACGCCGTTAATTAAAGAACAGGCTTTAATGAATTTAAGCAATGACCATGAAGCGCATGAAATAAAACATTTGTAGCTATTCAGCGTACGCCTAATAGAACACGGATTCGCTCGTTCCCAAGCTCCAGCTTGGGAATGCAGTCTTGGAAGCTCCAGCTTCCCAACTCGCGAAGCTGCGACTGCATGGATGCAGGAGGTAGGGCAACGCAGGGAGCAGTTGCCGAGAGCGTCGCTCACTGGGTTCTCAAGCCGGAGAGACTGTGAAAGTATTATCAAAATGAGTTTAAAAACCTATTCACCACGAAGACACGAAGGACACGAGGTTTTCAATGCATTGAGTTTAAACAGTTATTTTTCTTCGTGATCTTCGTGATCTTCGTGCCTTCGTGGTGAATGCTTTTGCTTTTGTTCTAAAACGAATACTTTCACAGTCTCCGGAGCTTGGGAACCAGCGCAAAACTTCAATTCTTCATGTCCTTCATGGTGCAAAAATAAAACATTTTACACGCGTCCCTAATCCCCAAAAGTAGATACTTCGTTTCTCCGCATACCTAAATGGGAAAGCAATCTAAAAAGGTTTTTTAAAATGTTCGGTTATATCAGTTTCAAAGTTCGCATACTGTTCGGGTTTTTCGCCATTATCAGTTTAATGATAGGCATTGTGGCGGTCGGTTTGTTTAGTTTTTCGCAGACTCAGCGCGACGTGGCGAAAGTGGACGATACTTTTCTGCCTAATGCACTGCTGGCCGAGCGAATGGCGGTTTATACCGTACAGGTACAACAACTGCTTACCCAAGCATCAATCAGCCAAGACCCCGATAGTTTTCAGGATGCGGAACGGGCTGCCGAAGACTTCAAGCAGGGCATTGCACAATTCCGCGAACGCTTGACCGCGGAAAATTCGGCAAAAATAACAACAGAATTGGCATCTATTAAAAACGGCCATGTTGCGACGCTGAATAACGTCGCTTCGCCGGTGGTAAAAATGACTGAATTAGCGGCGCTTGAAACCGGCTTCGACTGGTATTACAGCGAAGGCAAGCGCATGACTGCCGTCTATGCGACCGAAGGCGTCGAGGCCGGTAATCGGGTTATGAAGGATTTTAATAAACTGGCGAAAAACTTACGGACGCAGCTGAATCGAATAAAAAACCAGGGCGTGAACGACGCGAAAAATAACGCTCACGCGATCACTGAATCAACCAAGCACGCATCTACGATCATGCTGGCCATCTCTTTGACCGGAATCAGTCTTGGCTTGGGTATTGCGATCTATTTAACCCGTTATTTGGGCAAGCAGTTGGGCATTGATCCTTATTTTGCCAAAGAAATTGCGATGGAAATTGCCGATGGCAATTTGACCCAGGATATTCAGGTTAAGCAACAAGACAACAGCAGCTTGTTATATGCGATGAAGCACATGCAGCAACAACTGCTGGCGCGCATAACCGCAGACCGTAAAGCGGCTGAAGAAACCCTGCGCGTCAAGATTGCGCTGGATAATGTCAGCACCGGGGTGATGATTGCCGACAATGACCGCAACATCATTTACGCTAACCAAAAAGTAATCAATATTCTCGGCAAGGCCGAAGCGGGAATTAGCCGGCAATTGGCAAAATTGTCTATCGATAATTTGGTTGGCGCCCATATGGACAGTTTTCACGCAAATCCTTCGCATCAAGCAAAAATGCTCAATTCGTTAACCGGGTCTTACCAAGCCAATATGATGTTGGGCGGTCGGTCGATGGTCGTGATCGCCAACCCGGTTGTTAATGCGCAAGGCCAGCGCCTGGGCACGGTGGCCGAATGGCGTGACCGTACCGACGAGGTCAGGGCGGAGAACGAAGTGGCTGCGATTGTTGAAGCCGCCGCGATGGGCGATTTTAGTATGCGCTTCGATTTGAACGGCAAGGAAGGCTTTTTGCGCCATTTGGGCGAAGACATCAACCGGCTTGTACAAACCAGCGAAGCCGGTCTTAATGAAGTGGTGCGGGTGCTGAATGCATTATCTCGCGGCGATCTGACCGAAATCATTACCAATGACTATGCCGGTACGTTTAGACAGCTTAAGAATGACTCCAATGCCACGGTAGAAAAGCTTCAAGAGATTATTGGGCAGATCAAAGCCGCCGCCGACAGCATTAATACCGGGACCAAGGAAATCGCTTCGGGCAACAATAACCTGTCCTACCGCACTGAGCAGCAAGCCGCCAGCCTGGAGCAAACCGCCGCCAGCATGGAACAGTTGACTTCGGCCGTGCATCATAATGCCGCCAACGCCGAACAGGCCAACCGGCTTGCCGTTGATGCGTCCAATATCGCCGGCAAAGGCGTTGAAGTAGTCGGCCAAGTTGTTGAGACCATGAATGACATCAACGAATCTTCGCATAAAATCGGCGACATCATTTCGGTGATCGACGACATCGCGTTCCAGACTAACATTCTGGCTTTGAATGCCGCCGTAGAAGCTGCGCGTGCCGGCGAGCAAGGCCGCGGTTTTGCGGTGGTGGCCGTGGAAGTGCGCAATCTTGCCCAGCGCGCCGCGACGGCTGCCGGGGAAATTAAAGACCTGATTAACGACTCGGTCGGCAAGGTATTGGGAGGCAGTAAATTAGTGGCCCAAGCCGGGCAAACCATGGAAGAGATTGTCAGCTCCATCCGTGGCGTTACCGAGATGATGGCTGAAATCACTGCCGCCTCGGCTGAGCAGAGTGCCGGTATCGAACAGGTCAATCAAGCCATCGCGCAAATGGATGACGTGACTCAACAAAACGCCGCGTTGGTGGAGCAAGCCTCAGCCGCAGCCGAATCGTTGGAAGAGCAGGCGAAAAACCTGGTCGGGACAGTGAGCAGCTTTAAAGTGGATGACAATTTTGACGGTTTTTACAGCCTTGTCCCTTATTCAAAAAGGCCAGCGGCTCAGTCATCGATAACAGCTAGCGTCGACAACTGGGAGGAGTTTTAAGGACGAGCGGAGTTGCCGGTCTTTATAAGGTATAAAACCATGAAGTACATGAAAAGCATGAAGAATTTAAGTCTTCATGCTTTTCATGGTGACTGCTCAAATTAATTTATGCCTGTTCCTTAGCTTGAAGCGGTTAAACCTTCAAAACTCTGCCGTAGGGCGTGCCGTACGCGTCTTTCTTCGAGTCTTAAGGCTAGCACGGTACGCTCTACGCACGACCGAGTTTTAAATGTACGTAGTTACTTCAATTCTTCATCACTCCCAAAACCATCGCAATATGCGCCAGTTCGGCGACGGATGACACTTGCAGTTTACTTCTTATTTGGGTGCCGTAATTGGCGACAGTTTTATAGCCCAGGCAAAGCTCATCGGCGATTTTATGGGCGGTTAAGCCTTTTGCCAGTAGCAGGAATACGTCGAATTCTCTGGGAGACAGAGTAGCTATAATAGTTTGGTAGTCAGCGGCGGTATTTTGCCGGGAGGTGTTTTTTATTAAGCCTTGTTCGATATAAATCTCGCCCGCGGCTATTTTTTGTATTGCAGTAACCAATATTTCCGGGGCACTGTTTTTGGTGATATAGCCTTTTGCCCCGGCATTCATGGCTCTGTCGACATAAACCATTTCATCGTGAACGCTAAATACCAATATTCTGGCGTCACTGTCGCGGTTGCAGATGCGGCGTATGGTTTCCAGTCCGCCGATGCCGGGCATCGATAAGTCCAGCACCAGCACATCCGGCTGCTGTTCCAGATACAGCTGGCAGGCCGCTTCGCCCCGTTCGGCTTCGGCGATCACGTCAATATCGGCTTCGGCCGACAACAACATTCTAAAACCCGCGCGCACTACGGCATGGTCGTCGACCAGAATGACTTTTATCTTGTTTTTCATGATAGTGGAATGGTTGCGATGATGCTCATGCCTTGCCGAGGCTGGGTCCGGATGGTGAAGTCGCCGCCCAGGCTGTTGATTCTTTCCCTCATGCCCAATAAGCCGAATCCGGTTTTGATGTTGCCGGCAGCGCAGCCTTGCCCGTCGTCGTTTACCTGTAACCGTAGCGATTTTCCGTTTTTGTCTTGATGCGCGATTTCCAGTTTGACAGTAGCTTGCTTGGCCTGGGCATGACGGACAATATTGGTCAAGCATTCCTGAATGACTCTAAAGATTTGAATGGTGATTTTTTGCTCCAGGTAATCGACGTCGTCAGGGCAGGCGAGGGTAAGTTTTAATTCCGGGTTTCTAACCGACCAGTGATTCAATAAGTCTTCCAGGGTTGCTTTCAAGCCCAGTTCGGTCAATACCAAGGGGTGCAGTTGATGCATCATGGATCTCACCACGGTCATTAGATGGTCGCAGATAGAGATAATGGAATCGGTAGTTTGCTTGATGCCGGCAGCTTCGGCTTGGGAGCGTCCGGCAGTTACCGCCATCACTTTAATGGCGGTCAGCGATTGGCCCAGTTCGTCATGCAGTTCCTGCGACAGCCGTTGCCGCTCGTCCTCCTGTATTTCCAGGGTATGTTGGGTTAATGCCCGGTTTTCCTGTTGGCCGGCATTCAGCTCATCGGTCATGTGATTGATGGCTTTGGCGATGCTGTCATATTCCTGAATGGAAAAATCGGGCAGTTTTTGCCGGTACTGTCCGGTTTCAATGATTTTTAACGCATTAACAATGACGGCGATGGATTTAAGCGCTTTGTTAAAAGCCAGATTCACTGCCAAAAAAGTAAATGCTGTCAGCAGAAAAAGCGAGCTGAAAAAGCCCATGCTTTCTTCCCAAGCTTCCGTTATTTCATCCAGCGGGTTGGCTTGAATAATCAGCGTCAGCTGTTTGCCGCCAAAGGTGGTTATTTGGCGCTCGGCTGTAGGATGTTCGCCTTCGACCAGTTTGATGAACCATTGCGGCGGCGTTTCTTTATGATTTGTTTGCTGGTTTTTATGGGCGACACTGATTATTTCGCCTGAGGGCGCTTTCAGTTGAATGCTTAAATGCCGCGTTTCTTTCAACGTATTAAATTGAGGCAGCCAATCGGCTTTATTGAACGAAGTTTGCGAAAAGCCGAAAGTTATTAGTTGCACAGCCAGGTTAATCGATGAATCGACCTCTTCATTCACCGCATCGCGCGCCTGCCAGATGGCTATCGAGCTGCCCAGCATCAGGATGCACAGGGAAGAGAATAATATTCTTATGTTGATTTGGTAGCGTAGGCTCATTTATTAGGGATTCCGGAAAATTGCAACATTATTCATTTATGCGGATTTATTCGCTATAGGAAAAAATCTTTTTTTGAGAAAGGACGATCAGGCAGGAACAAAAAAGCCGTTTCGATTTTTTATGTCGAAAATTCTATAAAAAATATTTCGAGCAAAAAACGCGTTTATTAAGTTCGCCAAGAACATTTGCTATGATAAAGGTCGTTGAATTTACAGGAAATAAAAAATCTATAACAAGGTTTGTTAAATGCTTCCAAGACTATCGATATTCTTTTCTTAAAATAATGTTCAAATTTATAGTTGACAGAATAAAGGGTAAACAGCATAATAAGCGTCTCAGTAAGGCGCCCGTAGCTCAGCTGGATAGAGTACACGGCTACGAACCGTGCGGTCGGGAGTTCGAATCTCTCCGGGCGCGCCATACTGAAAAAATTTAATCCCCTGTAGCTCAGTCGGTAGAGCGGATGACTGTTAATCATTAGGTCGGCGGTTCGAGCCCGTCCGGGGGAGCCAATAAAATAAAGGGCTTGCGAAAATCGTAAGCCTTTTTTTTGTCCGATGGATCTTATCGGGCGTTTTTCCAGTTGGATTCTAGCAACTGACAATTCATAATTTTACTATTCCCCTGTAACTCAGTCGGTAGAGTAGCGGACTGTTAATCCGTTTGTCGCACGTTCGAGCCGTGCCGGGGGAGCCAATTACAAAAAAAGGCCTTACAGCGATGTAAGGCCTTTTTTGTTTCGACCGGTCTGTTTCCGGTCCATTGTCATTCGATTGGTTTTTCTGGGAATCATTTTTGCCGCCTCCCATTACGCAAGGCCTCTCTCATCAAAATTAATCGTCCTTTTTGCATTGAGGAAATCGTCCATGCAAAGCTCAGTGCCAATAAAGGACTTCCCGCAGCAAAGCAGTTTAGATGGGGCAACGCTTCAAAGAACTGATTCTAGCTGTTTCGGTAGAACTCAAAACAGCTTCATGTTCATCAATGTGGCGAATGCTTATCATGCATTCGCCACGATACTGATCCGGTTATCTTTATAAATGTGGATAATTGGAAAATACCAGGTGCTGATTTACAACCGTATTTTGCCTCTGCATTGATTGGGTTGCGGTGAAAGTCAACAGAATCTGGGCCGGACTTGGGAGCAGTTCTAATAGAAAGGTACGAATGTGTTAAACTGCGGGAAAATCGGCCGGTTTTTCAACAAGAAGTATCAAAGTTTACCAGTAATAAATACTCATCTTTATGGTTAGCAAAGCAGGGCCGGAATAGCGGCAAAAATTGAAAGCCGTTTTGCAACAAAGTCCCCCTGTTTACTGGGTTTTCCCTGACGTGGTTTAAATAGGGCTAAAACCATGATGGGAAAAGGCTCAACTATTTTGAAGAGTATCCGACGAGGTTGATCACAATGTTTAGCGTCCGCGTATCCAAGAAGCGACGGTTTTTACTGGCAGCGATTGTTGCGGTAACTGTCGGCCTGCTGGTTTGGCAATGGCCGAACCGGGAGCATGACCGGTCGGTTTTACGGCTTTACGGCAATATTGATTTACGCCAAGTGTCGCTGGCGTTCAATAACAGCGAACGCATCATCGAAGTCCTAGCCCAGGAAGGCGACCGCGTCCAACAAGGCCAAGTATTGGCGCGCCTCGATACCTCGCGTTTGTCGCCGCGCGTTGCCGAAGCGGCCGCCCAGGCCGAGGCGCAGAAACAGGTCGTTGCACGTATGCACAACGGCAGCCGGCCGGAAGAAATCGCCCAGGCTCGCGCGAATTTCGACGCGGCAAGCGCCGATGCCGCTTATGCCCGTTTACAGTATGAGCGGTTGAAATTATTGTCGGGAGATTCGTCGGGCAGGGCGGTCAGCAAACAAGACCTGGACAGCAGCCGATCGGCGATGAGCGGCACCGAGGCCCGCGTCATGCTGAACAAGAAAGCGCTGGATCTGGCGCTTGCCGGCCCTCGAAAAGAAGATATAGCCCAGGCCGAGGCGCAATTGCGTTCTTACGACGCGCAGTTGGCTTACTTGCGCCAACAGATCAAAGACGCGGAATTATCGGCGCCGTCAAACGCAACAGTGCGTTCGCGCTTGCTGGAACCGGGCGAAATGTCCAGTCCCCAACGTCCTGTCTACTCCTTGGCTTTGGTCGATCCGAAGTGGGTGCGCGCTTATGTCGGCGAAGCCGATTTGGGGCGCTTGCATCCGGGCGCGGCTGCGCGGGTTTTGGTGGATAGCTTTCCGGGACAAGTATTTGACGGCTGGATAGGCTTTATTTCCCCGGTTGCCGAATTCACGCCCAAGCCGGTTCAAACCGAAGAGCTGAGGCCCAGCCTGTCGTATGAAGTCAGGGTGTTTGTCAAAGATCCCGACGATGACTTAAGGCTGGGGATGCCCGCCACGGTACACGTGTCGTTGCCCCAGTCGAAGTTAGGCTCGTGAGGTCGACGGGCGGGGGTATAGGATGAAAGACGATTTCGGCCTGGTCGTGTCCGGTTGCGATATACGCAAGATTTTTCGCGGCGGCGAACATATCGTCACCGCGCTGGATAATATTTCCCTGCAAATAACGTCCGGCACCGTATCGGCGCTGGTCGGCCCGGACGGCGCCGGCAAAACGACTTTGATACGGCTGTTGTGCGGCTTGCTGCTGCCGGACAGCGGCGTCTTGGAAGTGTTGGGCATGGATGTCAGCGCCGATCCGCAATCGGTACAATCGCGGGTCGGCTATATGCCGCAACGCTTCGGTTTATACGATGATTTAACGGTGCAGGAAAATCTCGACCTGTACGCCGATATGCACGGCATCGATATGGACAGGCGCAGCCAGCGCTACCCACAGTTAATGGATATGACCGGCTTGGGGCATTTTACCGGCCGGCTGGCCGGCCAGCTTTCCGGCGGCATGAAACAGAAATTGGGTTTGGCCTGCACCTTGGTGCGTTCGCCGGACTTGTTGTTGCTGGACGAACCGACCGTAGGCGTGGACCCGTTATCGCGCCGCGAGCTTTGGAGCATCATTTATCATCTGGTTCGGGACGAAAAGCTGACCGTGCTGATGAGCACGGCTTATTTGGATGAAGCGGAAAACTGCGATCAGGCTATTGTTTTGTCCGAGGGCAAAGTGCTGACGCAGGGCCATCCGAAAACATTAAGCCGGACCGCGGCAGGCAAGGTTTTTTTGATTCAACCGGAGCCAGGGCAATTGGCGCGCAATCTCCAGTCCCGCCTGCTTGATCATGCCGAGGTTGCCGATGCGCTGCCGGAAGGCGGCTGCGTGCGTACCGTGTTGCGGGAAGCGCCGCCCGACGCGGCCGGCCTCAAGCTTAACGGCGTCGTCTATCCGTCGGCAAAGCCGGAGCATCCCAGTTTCGAGGACGGCTTCATGCTGTTGTTGCAGAAAGCCCGTATCGCCGAAAGCGCGGCGGGAACGTTGAAGCTGGGAAAGACTTTTAACCGTTCGGCGGGTGAAATTGTGATCGAGGTGCGCGATTTGGTGCGCCGTTTCGGCGAATTTACCGCCGTCGATCACGTCAGTTTCGATGTGAAACGCGGAGAAATTTTCGGCCTGCTGGGGCCTAACGGCGCGGGCAAGACCACCACATTCCGCATGTTGTGCGGATTGCTTGCCGCCAGTTCCGGCTCGTTGCGGGTCATCGGCCAGGATCTGCGCTTCGCCAAGGCGTCGGCGCGGCAGCGTATCGGCTATGTGGCCCAGAAGTTTGCGCTGTACGGCCAACTTTCGGTTACCGAAAACCTGGATTTCTTTGCCAGCGCCTACGGTTTGTACGGCAAACGCAGGCGGGAGCGCCTGGATTGGGCGATACGGCAATTCGAGCTTTCCGCGCTGATGCATACGCCCAGCGAGCGCTTGCCGGGCGGATACCGGCAGCGGTTGGCGATGGCGGCGGCGCTGATGCACGAGCCGGAAGTGCTGTTTCTGGACGAACCCACCAGCGGCGCGGATCCGCTGGCCCGGCGCGATTTTTGGCGGCGCATTACCGGACTGGCCGAGCAGGGCGTCACCATCGTGATAACGACGCATTTCATGGAGGAGGCGGAATATTGCGACCGCGTCGTGATTCAAGACGCCGGACGCATACTGGCGCAAGGCGCCCCGGCGGAAATTCGCCGTCATGGCACCCGCAGCGACGGGCGCAGGCCGACGATGGAAGACGCTTTTATCAATATTGTCGAAGCGGCCCGCGACCATGCAAACTGAACGTAGCGCCCGGCGTCGACGCACGCTGGCTTTGATCCGTAAGGAAAGCCTGCAAATGCGGCGCGATCCGAGCAGTATCGCAATCGGGGTTTTATTGCCGGTGATGCTGGTATTGTTGTTCGGCTATGGCTTGTCGCTGGATGTGAAGAATGTTCCGGTGGCGATCGTGCTGGAGGCTCCGTCCCCGGAGGCGGCGGAATTGGCGGCCGGATTTGAGTTGTCGCCGTATTTTCGTCCCCGCACGATGACAGCGATGCCGGAAGCGCTGAATCTGATGGCCGGCCGCCGGATCGACGCCATCGTCCGCATCCGCCCCGACTTTGCCCGGCAATTGGCGCTGTCTAACGCCGAGGTGGAGATCGTGCTGCATGGTTCGGACGCCAATTACGCCCGGCTGGTGCAGGCTTATGCGGAAGGCGCGATCCGGCAATGGACGCAGCGGCGGCAAGCCGAGGGCCGTGGCGGCATTATCGGTCCGGTGCGGATCGAATCGCGGCTATGGTTCAACGAAGCCAACAACAGCCGTTATTTCCTGGTGCCGGGTCTGATTGTATTGGTGATGACGCTGATCGGCGCTTTCCTGACCGCGCTGGTGATGGCGCGCGAGTGGGAACGCGGCACGTTGGAATCGCTGTTCGTGACCCCGGTCAGGGTTTCGGAAATCATGATAGGCAAGACAGTGCCTTATTTTGCGCTGGGCCTGACCGGCCTGGCGCTGTGCCTGCTTTCGGCTAAATTCCTGTTCGATGTGCCGTTCCGGGGTTCGGTGGCCGTGCTGGCGCTGGTTTCGATGTTATATCTTTTGGTATCGTTAGGCCTTGGGCTGTTGATTTCTTCCATGGTCAAGAATCAATTCGTCGCCAGTCAAATTGCGGTGCTGACGACTTTTCTGCCGGCGCTGATGTTGTCGGGCTTTTTGTTCGATATTCGCAGCATGCCGGTATTTCTTAGGTGGCTGACCCAGCTGATGCCGGCGCGGTATTACGTTGAATTGCTGCAAACATTATTCCTGGCCGGCAATGTCTGGACGTTGATCGTGCCCGATACCGCCGTGCTGGCCGCGATGGCGGTGTTCTTTTTATGGCGCGCCGGCAGCATCACCCGAAAACGACTGGAGTGACATCATGATGCAGGTCATCTTACGAATTTTGGCGTTGACCCGGAAAGAACTGTTGGCAGTGCTCAAGGACCCGCGCAGCCGCCTGAGCTTGCTGATGCCGCCGTTGATGCAGTGCCTGATTTACGGATACGCCGCCACCTATGACCTGAACAACGTGCCTTATGCGGTGCTGGATCGCGACCACAGCATTTCATCCTATGCCTTGCTGGCCAAATTCGACGGTTCCGGCGTATTCAAGCGCGTGGCCGACCTGGTGCGACAGGAAGATGTCGCCAGGCTGATTAACGATCATAGCGCGCTGCTGGTCATCGAGATAGAACGCGAATTCGAGCGGAAATTAGCCGCCGGCCAGCCGGCGAGCGTGCAGGTGATAGCCGACGGCAGGAACTCCAATACCGCGGCTACCGCCACCGGCTATGTCAATACGCTGGTAGAGTCGTTCAATGCCGACTGGCGCGCGGTGCATGGCATGGAACCTGTGCCGTTGCGCGTTGTCAGCCGGGCTTGGTACAACCCCAATTTTGAAACGCGCTGGCACATGATTCCCGGCATGATAGCCACCTTGACCATGCTGCAAACAATGATGCTGACAGCGTTGTCGGTGGCGCGCGAACGCGAGCAGGGCACTTTCGATCAATTGCTGGTGACGCCTTACAGCTCGTCGGAAATCATGGCGGGCAAGGCCTTGCCGTCCATGTTGATCGGTTTGACGCAGGCGACGCTGGTCTTGTTGGTTGCACAGTTCTGGTTTCACATTCCGTTTGCGGGTTCCTATGTCACGCTTTACCTGGGGCTTGGCACTTTCCTGATTGCCGCCGTTGGCATAGGGCTGCTGCTGTCGGCGGTGTCGGCCACGATGCAGCAAGCCATGTTGTACACTTTCGTCGTATTGATGCCGTTCATGCTCTTGTCCGGCTTGACCACGCCTATCAGCAACATGCCGCAATCCTTGCAATACCTGACCCTGGTGAATCCATTGCGTCATGCGATTACGTTGGTGCAGCGGGTTTATTTGGAAGGCGCGCCGCTGGCCGTGGTGATGCCTTACATCATCCCATTGCTGTTGATCGGCGCCGTAACCTTGAGCGCCGCGACGCTATTGTTCCGCTACCGATTGAATTGAGGCCCGCCGGATGACGAGCAAAGCAAAGATAAAGTTTGGGGCCGCCATTGGGATGCTATGGCTAACCGGTTGCACCGTCGGGCCGGATTTTGAAAAGCCTTCCGCTAACCCGCCCGGAACGTGGGCCGACTTTCCCGCCGTTAAGCAGCACAAGCAGTCGGAGCTGCCCGGCAAAATCCTGGAAGCCCCGCTTGAAAAGGAATGGTGGCGGCAATTCAACGATCCTTTATTGAGCGTGTTGATCGAGCGCGCGCTAAACAAAAATATGACGCTACGCAACGCTTCGGCGTTGTTGGCGCAAAGCCGCGCGCTACAGGGCATTGCCAGCGCCGACCAGTTTCCGCGATTGAACGGCAATGCCTCCTATTCCAGGATTCAACCGAGCAACAAAGGCATCCTGAACCTGTCGCAAGCGTTGGGCGGCAGCGGTTCCGCGACATCCGCCAACGCAGGCATGGGGACCTCCGCGAACGGCACGGGAACAGGCGCCATCGGCTTTCCGGCCGTCGGCGTGCAGCCGTTCAATCTCTATCAATACGGCTTCGATGCCTCATGGGAGCTGGATTTATGGGGACGCGTGCGGCGGGAGATGGAATCGGCCGAGGCGGCTGTCGAAGCCTCCCGCGAGCAACATCACGCCGCGCAGTTAAGCGTCATCGCCGAAGTCGCAAGAAACTATATCGAATTGCGGCGCTTGCAACGCAACCGCAACATTGCGGAACAACAGCGCGACATTGCGCAGGAACAGCTTGAATTGGCCGGATATAAAGTGGCGCGAGGCGTGGCGACCGACATTGATGTGGAAACCGCAAAAAACGGCTTAGCCAATGCGCAAGCCCAACTGCCGCAGCTGGAGCAGCAAATCGAGCGGACGCTTAACCAACTGAGCCTGTTGTTGAGCGAACAGCCGGGCGCGTTGACGGCGGAACTGTCTACGCCGCAGCCGATACCGGCAATTCCGGCGCAAGTGAATATCGGCTTACCCTCCGAGCTGGCTTTGCGCCGCCCCGATATCCGTGAAGCGGAAGCCAATCTGCATAAGGCGTTGGCCAACATCGGCATGGCGACCGCGGACTTTTACCCGCGTTTTACCCTGTCCGGCAGTACAGGCTTGCAGGCCTTGCGGTTAAAGGATCTGGCTAATTGGTCGGCGTTACAATACGCGATAGGGCCTTCGATCATGTTGCCGATTTTTCAGGGCGGGCGTTTGGTATCCACGCTGGAGCTGAGGCAGGCTGAACATCAACAGGCGGCTGTCGCCTATCGCAATACGGTTTTGACGGCTTGGCACGACATCGATAATAGCTTGTCCGCTTATAGTGAAGCGCAACGGCGTCAGCAAGCCTTGCTGGCAGCGTTACAATCGAATACAGAGATTTTGAATTTAAAACAGCAACGCTATCGGCAAGGCGTGACGGATTTTCTGCCGGTGCTGCAAGCCAAGGCCGCGAAGTTGCAGGCCGAGCAGGGCGAAATCGACGGCGCCAGCGCCACGGCAATCAATATGGTCGCGCTTTACAAGGCGCTGGGCGGCGGCTGGCGGATGGCGCAGGAGCAGGAAGCCGAGATAAACAAAGTAGAGCATCATGAGGAGAATAGGTTTTTAAACTAATTTTGATAATACTTTTGTGTGGCGGCGTACAGACGCAAGGCGGCAACTCGTTTAGTATTCTAAGTTTGCAACACTGTGGAGATTTATTGAACTATTGAACTCGCCGGAAAAAGCCCCTAAAAAAGACATGCTTGCGATGCCGAACAGGACTCGATGCGATTCATTGCAAATGCCCTCAATCATCGCAGCCATTACACCAAAGCTAAAGGAATCGGCATATGAACTATCATCGTTTAAGCAAACTTGCCGGCAATGGCTACTCATCTTTCCAAGCTTGACCTGATCCTGAACACCATCACCGATGGCGTCTTGGTGGTAGATAGCCACGGCGTCGTACTCTATGCCAACCAAGCCGCCGAAATCTTGCTGGAACGCTGCCCGTTAATCGGGCAATCGCTGGCGATCCCCGTCAATCCGGGCAATAACTGCCACCAGGACATCAACCTGATTCGCCCCAATGGATTTGCCTGGGCGGAAATGCGTTCCGCGCCGCTGGAATGGGATGGACGGCCCGGCTATGTCATCGCCCTGCGCGACATTACCGAACGCAAGTCGGCGGAAGAGGAGATCAAACAACTTGCTTTCTACGATTTACTCACCAAACTTCCTAATCGGCGGCTGTTACAGGAGCGCTTGAAGCACAGCATTGACGTGGAACGCCGCCAAAGCAAGCAATTGGCCTTGCTGATGCTAGACCTGGATCGTTTTAAAGCGGTCAACGACAGCCTGGGGCATCAGGCGGGCGACGCGCTATTGCAACAAGTCGCGGAAAGAATCACCAGCCGGCTGCGCGATATAGACATGGTTGCCCGTTTGGGCGGCGATGAATTTATCGTGTTGCTGGAAGATATTGCTCACCCGGACGATGCGGCACGGGTTGCTGAAAAAATTATCGCCGATTTAAGCAAGCCTTTTAAATTGGCCCAAAGCGACGATGTGCGGATAGGCGCCAGCATTGGCATCAGCCTGTATCCGCAGCACGGAGACAGCTCTGAAATATTGCTGGATCATGCCGATGCCGCGCTATATCACGCCAAAGATAGCGGCCGCGGCTGCTTTGCCTATTTCTCCGAAGACCTGACGATGATGGTTCGCGAACGTATTGCATTGGAAGCGCGCCTGCGCAAGGCGCTTGAACAGCATGAGCTATGCGTTTTTTTTCAACCGCAAGTGGACATTGTCAGTAGCCGTATTGTCGGTGCGGAAGCGTTAGTGCGTTGGCGAGACCCGATTGAAGGGCTGATTGAACCCGCGCACTTTATTCCCCTTGCCGAAGAAAGCGGCCTGATCTTGGAGATTGGCGAATGGGTGTTGAGGGAAGCCTGCCGGCAAGGGCGGCTGTGGCTGGACATGGGCTTGCCGCCGTTGATCATAGCGGTTAACGTGTCCTCGCACCAATTCCAACGCGGCGATATTAACGCTTTGGCGGCAAAAATACTGGCCGAGACCCGTTTTCCGGCAGAGCGGCTGGAATTGGAAATAACGGAAAGCGGCTTAATGGAAAATCAGGATAAAACCACCGTTATTCTCAACAACCTGCATGTGCAAGGCATTCATCTTGCCATTGACGATTTCGGCACCGGGTATTCGTCACTGGCTTATCTGAAAAGTTTCTCTATGGATGTGCTGAAAATCGACAAGAGCTTCATTGCCGAGATTCCCTATAATACCGACGACATGGAAATTGCAGCGACGATTGTGGCGATGGGGCATACTTTAGGTTTCAAAGTGCTGGCCGAAGGCGTGGAAACGCCGGAGCAGCTGGCTTTCTTACGCAAAGCCGGCTGCGACACTTATCAGGGCTTTTTCAAAAGCCGCCCTGTAACGGCGGAAAAATTTGCCGAGTTGTTGGGCGATCAAAGGATAGCAACCGGGTTTAAAATGCATGGTTTGTAGCTAAACGGTTGGGGTTCTGGCGCAAGATTTGTCAAACCGAATGGATAGCTTTGACTGGCCGGATTTTATCCGGCAATCAACAGGCGAAATTTGCCCCCTAGTTGACATTCGAAGCTTTGCGCTCAATGTTGGCCGGGATTCAATTAACAGCCATTCCAACGTCTGAATTCACTGGCCTGCGAGGCTTTTTGTGTAGGTCTAGTGGAATGACGGGTTGGGCATCAGGCGCGCTGTTTATCAAAGAGCATTTTCACGACTTTCCACTCCCATGATGCAACGATCGGTATTTGCGGGTCCAGTGTACCTTCACGGCCATTCGGCAAATAATTGGAGTACTTCTTCTGAAAGACTCCATCGACTAGAGCAAAACGATCTACCCAATAGCCCTTCTCAATACGCAAGCCGTAAATTTCATCGGAACACAACTTCGTAACATAGAGATCTTCCACATTTGGAGCCATTTTTCTTGCCGCTAGGTTCCTTGCCAACTCAAGTGGAAAATGAGAAACCGGGAAAACGAGAAGAAACAATGCTCCTATAGCTAGTGGGCTCCTGCGGCTGAAGATTAGATAAATGCAGCTTGATGCGATGGCCGTTAGGAAAATGTATTGCGCCAACACCAAGAATTGGTTCGGGTGGCCGTAGCCGGTCACCTTGTCGAGACGAGATAGTGAAAGATAAAGAATTGCCATATGAAAAACGATTTCTGGTTCCCGAAGTGGCCTTTTCATTATCAGCAATCTGATGCATGAAACAGCAATGACATACGCGACTAGCGCAAAGGTATCCACTAAATCTGCCCACGGCAGAAAACAGAGCGACGTTGCGCAAGAAATCACTAGTAGTACCTCAGAAGTCCTCGGACCACCAAACCTGCCAGATGAGTACCGAATGCTGAGGTAGATCGCAGTTCCAACGATGAACAGATGCAGAACTAAGAATGTGAGAGCCTGTAGCTGTAAACTAGACATGTGATGCCCAACGTAAAGCTAAGCAGCCCCGTGGGGCGTAGCGGAACGGGGTCGGTTTGAGCGACGGGTTATGTTCTCTCTTGCTCAATTTCAAAATCCCTAATGTAACGTATGACCGCTTGACGAGTAATTGTATTAATATCAATGAGTAGGTAAAGCCAGAATAGAACCCCAAATACAATACTGCCGATCATATTATGAAAACCTGTGGTCTTACCGAAAACCAACGGTTCAAACCAGTAACTCCATGTAATGAAGACTGCCACAAGCACTAATAATACAACCCAGAAAATAAACCCGTGGCCGGATTTAGAAATGCAATATTTCAAGGCCGCCTGCATATACTTCCTATCTTTGCCCAAAAATTCTGGGTACTTCTTTGCGCTCAGATACATGTAATTTTTAATACATAACGTAGAGCTAACCGGGCGCGGCACGGAAAGCTGAATAAACAAAGCCAGATTATAACCGTGCTCCAGTTGAGCGCCATGTTATGCCTGTTTCCCGCGCACGATAACGGTTCTAGCAATCTTGTCATGCCAACCTTGCTTCTTTTTATCCCATGCAACCCACAAGCAGCCAAAGAACAAGGGGAGCATTGATATGAAATACGCTAGATAACGCACGAGCAATCGTGAAGGGGAAACTGGTTGAAAAGATTTCGCATCAACTATCCGCATTTGAAAAAGCATCTTCCCTGGGGAGGCTGATTTAGTGATCCAAAACGCCATAACCACAATCAGCGGAATAATCCATTCAAAAGTGAATCGGGTCAAAGTGTAGTGGGCTTCAAGATTGAAAATGTCAGGGCCAACCAGAAACCAAAGAATGGTGTAGATGATTCCATACAGCCAAATGCTATCAATGACGGTTGCAAGAGTCCTTAACCAGAAGCCTGCGTACCGAATTTCTGATTCCATATTGTTACTCCATTGTGATAGGAAGGTGAGGCATAACAAGTTATTAAGCTGTTAACAGTATATCTACCACCAAATCTAGGCGGCAATAATAAATTTGTGAACTGCAAGGATTTTCATCACCCAAACTGCGCCAATAGGTGAAATTGGAGGTTGTCATGTTGACCGTTACCGCCTCCCTATTGCTATTTATTACCGAACAATTGGCGTCATTAAATCCTCGCAAGCTACCTCCAGCCATTCATCAGCTAAAAATCCTTAGCCATTGGTGGCGTCAGACACGCCAAATCAGGCGTCTTCCAAACAGGTCGATTTACCAGCAGCAAAACACGCAATTCCGTTGTCTGCCGTTGCGACTAAACCGCAGAAATTGACCGGTTCTAACTGGGAAGCTATTTATGAGCAACTGAAAAACGCCATCAAGGTACGCCATTATTTGAACAAGACTTGGAAAACCAGGTAGGGGGCGCACCGCGCGCCCTACCTGGCTTTTTCAAAAGCCGCCCTGTACCGGCGGAAAAATTTGCCGGCTTTACCATAAAAATCGTTTACACTTTCGGGCCGAAAATAACGGCTCAACTGTTTTTATTTAATAGGTTTATTTAGTTAGAAAACAGTGCCGACGATTGAAAAAACTAGATGTTGTTTTGCAAACCGGGTAAGCCGTCGTCGAACTAAACCATGAAAACTGAGGAAGGAAGAGGTCAATTGCATCGTTTAACAGGATTTCTTAGTGTGATTCTTCTATCAGGTTGCGCAACCTTGAGCCAGGAAGACTGTCGACGCGGCGATTGGTTCGGGCTGGGCGTTCGTGATGGACTTGCCGGTGAAAACCGTGGCCGCCTGTCCGATCACGTCAAAGCCTGTTATGAATATGGCATTGCAATAAACAATGTGGCGTATTTTGCCGGCCGTGAACAAGGATTGCGCGATTACTGTCGAATTGATAATGCCTTCAGCGTAGGACTGAATGGACAGCGGTATCAGCATGTTTGCCCGCCATCCATAGACGGCTTATTTGGGCGTTATCATTCAGCCGCCTTTGCCCTCTACGAGCACCGCGCTGAAGTGGACCGGCTTGATCGGGAAATCTACAACAAAGAAAGCCGGTTGCATGACAAAAAGTTAAGCGATAAGGACCGCGAGCGGATTCGTTTCGAGCTGCGGGACATGGATCGCCGATATCATTATCTGCGCGATGATCTGTACTACCATGAACGGCAGCTTGATGATTTGCGCCGCGAAGCCCAGGTTTATCGCTGAGAATGGTCTTACTGAGGCATTTATCTTTTGCGCTGGTTCCCAAGCTCCCAAGCTCCAGAGACTGTGAAAGTATTATCAAAATGAGTTTAAAAACCTATTCACCACGAAGGACACAAAGTTTTCAATGCATTGAGTTTAAACAGTTATTTTTCTTCATGATCTTCATGATCTTCGTGATCTTCGTGATCTTCGTGCCTTCGTGCCTTCGTGGTGAATGCTTTTGCTTTTGTTCTAAAACGAATACTTTCACAGTCTCTGGAGCTTGGGAACCAGCGGAAATAGGCTACTGTCCGAACAAAAATTCTACCGTTATCTGTTCTGATTCGGGCTGCGGTGATCTGTAATTCATGAGCAGTTGCACGGACAATTCCTTTATCTTGATAAGTTGACGAGAATCTTAACGCTTAAAGATGCAGAATCGAATGTAAAAATTTGCTTTATCAATATTACTCCCTATAATTGCGGCTCGCTTTCAGGTTCCAGCGGGTTTTTCAAACCCAATGGTTAAACGGGAAGTCGGTAAGGTTTTACCAAATCCGACGCTGCCCCCGCAACGGTATATAAGTAAAAGTTTCATCGAGATGCCACTGTGTTCACGCATGGGAAGGTGATGATTCAGGTTAACGCCACTTATAAGCCCGGAGACCGGCCCGAAAGTTTAATTCGGCACAGCGGAGGGCTGTCTGCGAAAATGACAGTCTAGCTCCGCGTCATCTCTCGTTTTCTATTGTCCTCTGTTGTGTACTCACAACCATCATGCGCGGGCGGCGCAGAGGACACACATGCAAAAATTCATCTTCGGCTCATTATTAATCACGGGCTTTAATAGCCAGTTACAGGCGCAGGAAACTCCACAAAATCTTCCCGATATAGTTGTTACGGCAACACGAACAGAGACCGCTAAAAATAAGCTGGCGGCTGGTGCCACTGTCTATACCCGAAAGGATATTGAACGCCTACAGGCTAAAACCTTGCCGGAACTGTTAAGTGGCAGCACCGGAATCGATATAACGCAAAGTGGCGGCTACGGAAAAACTACCAGCGTGTACATGCGCGGAACCAATTCCGACCATGTGCTAGTGTTGATTGACGGCATTAAAGTCGGCTCTGTTACCGCCGGCACTACGCCCTTTGAATTTATCCCTCTCGATCAGGTCGAGCGGGTAGAAATTATCCGTGGGCCTCAATCAAGCCTTTACGGTTCGGAGGCCATAGGCGGGGTTATCCAGATTTTCACTCGCAAAGGCGGGCAGCAGGACAAGCCCTGCGTTACTCTGGATGCCGGTGGCGGCAGCTATGATACATACCGCGCTTCCGGTACTGTCAGCGGTAAATGGAAAAACAGCTGGTATACCTTGGCTTCGGCACAGTTCGGTTCTCAGGGGTTTAATGCCCAACAGCTAACTCCTGGCCCGTTCGGCGTTAATCAACCTGACAAGGACGGCTACCTGAACACGGCGCTGAATGCACGGTTAGGCCATCGATTTGACAACAACGCCGAAGTTGAAGCGTTCTTTATGCGGGCTGAAGGGAAAACCGAATATGACGGTAACTTCCAAAATAAAACGGAATTTGTAGAGCAAGTCGTTGGCACTACTGCCAGTGTGAACATTGTTGAAAACTGGCGCTCGATACTGCGCTTGGGACAAAGCCGCGACGACGGTGATAATTTTGCGCCTAGTGGTGCATTTTCCAGTAAGTTTAACAGTACCCGATGGAACGCCAGTTGGCTGAACGAGGTCGCTTTGTCCGATGCTCACCAGTTGGTTATCGGTTCCGATTACCGGTTGGATCAAGCAGACAGCTCAACTGCCTACAATGAAACTTCCCGTTATGATGCGGGTATTTTTACTGAATTACACAGCCGCTTTCTGGACGCCCATTTCATCAACGCATCGATACGCGGGGATAAAAACGAGGCCTTCGGTGAGCAGGTGACCGGCAATTTCGGTTGGCGTTATAACGGAAACTATGGCATCAGCCCGTTTGCCAGCTTTGGCAATGCGTTCAAAGCGCCGACATTTAACCAACTTTATTTTCCGGGATTCAGCAATCCCTCTCTGAAAGCCGAACAATCAACGTCTTTCGAAGCGGGCCTAGCCGGTAACCATGATTGGATGCAATGGGAGCTTCGCAGCTATCATACCAATGTCGACAATTTGATCGTGAACGTCACCAACCCAACAACCTTTCTATCCAGCCCGGAAAATATCGGGAAGGCGCAAATTGACGGCATCGAAGCTGAAATCGGCACGCAGTTGATGGGCTGGAACAGCAAGTTGAACATGAACCTGTTAAGCCCTAAAAACCGGGAGTCTAATATGCGTCTGCCGCGCCGGGCGGAAAAAACATTATCTTATGATTTATCTCGCTCGTTCGGACAGTTCGATCTGGGCGCTAAAATACTGGCTCAAGCTGACCGTTTTGATGACGCGCTGAATAAAACCAAGGTTGCCGGTTACGTAACCGTCGATTTACGCTCAACCTACCATTTAAATAAAAACTGGGCGTTGAGCGCAAAATTAAACAATCTGCTGGATAAAAATTATCAAACAGTTAATACCTACAATACAGCAGATAGGAACTTCTTTCTTTCAATCCACTATAACAACTAACCTTACTTTTTGGAGACAACACGATGAACATAAAACAATGGCTACAAGCCGAATATTTACCTATCTCCTTGATCGCGCTGATGGTGCTGACGCGCTTTCACCACTTTGGCGACGTATTGCACCTACCCGATGCTTCGTTGGCGGTTTTTTTCTTTGCCGGTTTTTACCGCAAAAAGGCCTTATTCCCTTTCTTGTTGGTTCTGGCTGGATTGATCGATTACATTGCCATTGCAAACGGCACCAGCAGCTGGTGCGTTTCGCCGGCTTATGTGTTCCTGGTCCCCACTTATGCCGTGATGTGGTTTGCAGGCCGCTACTGCTCGGTATTTAAGACGCTGAAAATGACTGATCTGGCCATGCAGTTTGGCGTGGTGGCGCTGGCGACATCGGCTGCATTCGCTATTTCAAACGGCAGCGTCTATTTGCTTTCAGGCCGTTATCCGGATATATCCTGGGGGCAGTATATTTCACGGGTAGCCATGTATTACCCGCCTTATGTCAGTTCAGTCCTGCTCTATGCGGTTTTGGGTTATGGCATCATGAAGCTGGTCAAGTCATTGCCTGCTTTGACAACTAGGCACAAAGAAGTTTAAAAAAATCGAGTTGGGTTAACGACTTTTGTAGCACAAAGGACATTATCGTTAGCCCGACATTTGTAGCTAAGCCGTAATTTGCTATCACCACACTCTAGCTGGTACGGTTCAGCAGTGCGTAGGTTGGGCTGAGGTACGAAGCCCAATACTTTTCGGCACCGTTCCGTTGGGCTTCCTTGCATCAGCCCAACCTTCCTATTTCGAGCCACAACGAACGGCCACTCAGAAGTTACGTTGTTAAGTCTGAGGATTTTTCCTCGTTAAAATACACTCATCGCTATAAATCCGCCGGCAATCCCTGAAAGCACAACGCCGGCTACAATCACGAGACGGGTCCGCAAACTAAAGATGCGGCTGAGCATGGCCAGCGAAGGCAGGCTAACAGCCGGCAGCGTCATAATAAGCGCCCCGGCAGGGCCCGCGCCCATGCCCAAAGCGAACATTGCCTGCACAATGGGTATCTCTCCGGCAGTGGGTATGACGAACAGCGTACCCGCTACCGCCATTGCAACGATCCAGAATATCCCATCATCAGCGCCAAGCACCGGGAACAGCCAAGCCCTCGCGGCGCCAATCAGAAGTACGAGAATAAGATACTCGGGCAAGAGTTTGATCGAGAGAGTCATGAATTCCCGGCCCCAGCGTGTCAGGAGGCTGCCTTTTAAGGCCTCGGCCTCGGGCGGCAAATCCTGTTCGAGCGAAACGGCTTCACGCTGGTCGCCATAACGTTCTGCTAAATAAGCAACTCCAAGCACCATGGCAATGCCTAGCACAACTCTGAACAGAGTCCAGTCCCAGCCCAGCACGAATCCCATGAATACCAGGGTCGCAGGATTCAGCACCGGGTTTGATAACCACCAAGACACCACACTGCCAACCGATGCGCGGCTTTGGCGCATACCGGCAGCCACGGGGGCGGCGCAACAGGTGCACATCATGCAGGGCATGGCGAAAAGGCCGCCTAGTGCGATGCTCTTGAAGCCTAGCCTGCCAAGCGCCGCGCTCACCCACTGCGTCGGCAGAAGCACTTTGATGCCGGAACCCAGGATGAGTCCTAGAACAAGCGCCTTCCAGATTGCCTTGCTATAGGCTATGGCGTAATCCACAGCCGAGTTCCAGGATACGGGCGGAGTAGAGGCGGAATTCCCCGAAAGAATCGAATCGCCTATGAAATGATGACTCTGGGCGAGGAAGGCCTTGGCGTAATAGGGCATCCATTTAACATAGGCGAACCCGATAATGGCTACGAGGGTAAAAATCATCGTACCGGCAAAAGGAAATAGGCGTTTTTCGTTCGTTTTGGCTTGCATGGAAAATCCTTCGCCTAAAGGCGGTATTCGCAGTCATGATCATGGCTCGAAATTATAAGCTATTGGCGGAACCCACGGAAACGGCGAATGGATCAGCTGCTCCCGCGTTTTGGTTTGGCTTATTTCTGTTGTTCCTCCGCTGTTTCCCGCAATCTTTGCCGCGTTTGTTGGAACAACGCGGCCAAGCCTGCGCAGGGGGTTGGGGTATCCAGCGCTTTAAGTAAGGCTGCGGCCAGCCCAAAATCGGGATCGCCATTGGTTGACTTATTAAAGCTGCGATTGGCAATCCCTGTTGCAATTGCGGTATCCGAACAAGCCAATTCGATCAGTTTCGGCTGTAGCACGTTGGTACGGTAACTATCCATTTGCAGCGCATTGCGGTATTCGCATGCCAATAAGCCCGGATTATCGCTGTAGCAGCCGGATTGACCGGCCGGTTTTCCCAACGGAGATTCGGTACCGGCAGAACTCATACGTAGCTGAAATGCGCTGAACTTTTCGCTATCCAGTATCGGCTTGAGCGTCGATTCCAGTTTGCGCTGTTGTTGGTCACTCAAGCCCGAGATCATGCTTTCGGCAATAAACACGCCGTCAAGATTAGCTTGCGGCCATTCCGCTCCGAATAGTTCGGCTTCGCGTAGTTCCGCTCCCTGTAGTTCCGCCAGGGTCAAGTCCGAGCCTTGCAGTTTTGCATAGACTAAATTCGCACCTTGGAAATTGGCTTCGCGCAAGTTCGCGCCTTGCAATTTTGCTCCGCGCAGGTCCGCTCCTTGAAGTTTTGCTTGATTCAAGCTCGCACCTTGCAAATCCGCTCCGCGTAGATCCGCACTTTGCAGTTTTGCCCAATCCAGGGAGGCGCCCTGTAGGTTAGCCCCGCGCAGATCCGCGCCTTGCAGGTCCGCCTCGATCAGGCCGGCGCTCTGGAGTTGCGTTCCACCCAAAATCGCGCCCTGTAATTGGGTTTTGTCCCAACCGATCACGCCTTGCAGCTTGGCTTTTAACAGGATCGCGCCCTGCAACTGAACGTGGCGAAGATCGGCTTTGGGTAATACGGCCCCGAAAAAATTGGCAAAGCGCAGGTCGCGGTTTTGTAAATTAAGTCCGTCGAATTCTTTAAAGGCTGCGTCGCGCACCTGTTTATCGGGGTCTATTGCCCTGGTCAATAACGATAAGGATACGCCCTTGGGCACCAGCCGGGCTTCTCTGAGGTCCAGGTTGCGTGAAAACAAACCCAAATTGAACAATGAGCAGGGGCCGAGCACGACCTGGAGAATTGATGCGTCCGATTTTTCCGCCATTGCCAGCGATGTGCAGGAAACAACGTCGTATTTATGGGCGGCGACACTCAGCCATGCCTCGGGTACTTTACGGATCAACCAATCCTCAAAGTAGCGGGGGGTATCCTCGTGATTATCTTTTCCCGAAGCGTAATAAGTTTGGACGGTCATGCTGCCGGGTACCAGCGCGATAATACTGACCAGGATAATCGCCGGCACAGAGACTAATAAAAAAATCATGCCTTTAGGTTCGGCTCCAGGCCGTAGCACAGGGCGATGGCTCATTTCAGGCGCGGACAGGTTCGGCCAGCGCCGCTGAATGAGCCGCGTCAGCCGGTTCCAGCCGAGACTGCTCAAATAGCGAAGCCAGGCCGGCCAATAAGCCAGCAAGCGATGGCTAAAGTTACTCCACCATTCCTGCGCCCGGTCTTGGGGCGATGCGATCAACGGCCACAAGGTAATCAGCATGACGGCATCGACCCAAACCGCAAGGCGTTGCGACCAAGTGATGGCTTCGTCGTGAAACGGCAAGAAGCGGATTTGCGCGGCCAGCAACATCAATAAAGGTAAAGCGATGACGGTAATGCCGACCACCAAGGACAGCAGCCAGCGAATCAACCAAACTTCGGAGCGCCCCGCGATGAGGTGAGTGAAAGGGAAGATGAACAAGCGGTTGCGCACTTGTTGCCCGGCCGGCGTATCGGGCAGGTCGCGGTCCAGATGCCAAAGTTTGCAGGAGAGCAATTCCAATTGCATCAGCAGGTTAAAGTGCAGTAGCACCACCATCCACGGCACGAAGCTGTAAAAAGTGGTAAGCGGCAGATCCACATCCAGAATCGGCAATTTGACCGGGCTGATGCGCAGCAGGTCGTCGTGCGTCGTACCCCAGACGATGACGCCGAGATAGGTGACGAAGGCCATAAAGGCGACATGCAGCGCCGCCACTGTTTGAGAGGCGGAGTTGGCGGCTTCCAGAAGTTTCTCGATATGCGATGACAGTTCGTCGCTGTGTTGTGGTGTTACCGGATCGGGCATGACAGTTGGCTGGTTGTTGGGGATGCTTAAGTTTTGTGCAGTATAAATCAAATGGATTAAGCCGCTATGAATTCAGTTCTGTTAGGGTTTGAATCTTTCTTATAAGTTGATCCATTCGAAACGTCCCGCCCGTTAGACCTTCCAGGTTTTGAAAACCTGGAAGGTCTGCCTATCGGCCTGTTTCCAGCCTAACGCCGGGTTTATCTTGCTAAACCAATTTTTGACTTGCAAGTGTATAATATTGACGAAACCAAACAGGCGCGCGGCGCTCCGCACCAGCCGGATGCTGGATTAAGAAAAAGGTAAATTAACATGGCGCATTTTCGTATTGAGACTGTTCTTGATCCCAAGGTAGGGTTATACCGATGTGAAGTTTATTATCCCGACTATTCGATATCTCCTTGTGCGGTTACAAAGCCCATTTATGAGCATCATGAGCATGCAATGTTGGATGTCGTGGAAATATTTAAAAGAAACATACCCGACCAGCCGATAAAGGCATGGCCTAAGTAGTAAAAGCCATCTTCGGTTCATGCCGCAATGGCAAAAACGCAGAAGGACTCAATGCCCGGCCGCTGAGGCACGCTTACGGCAAGGCGGCGCTGCAACGGTCATCGGCAATAAGGCTGACTTTGCAACTGTCGCAAAAAAAAACGGCCATATTTAATATGCGTCAAAGGCGAAAAGATTTTCGTCTTTGAAGTTTACGTATATCGCCGTTGTGATTGATGGATTTTTTGTTGAAGAAACCGTTTTCTTTGGAGAGAAAGGGATTCAGCCTGATAAATAGTGCTGAATCCCTTTTATTATTCAGTTATTGAAAAGCTTGGCAGAAACCGGATGATCATTGTTCATGAAGCCTTTAGCGCATTCCATTGCCGAGATAAGAACCGGCTGCGGCGCCTATTCCTGTAGCAAGAGGATCGCCGTTACCCAATTCATAACCGAATACGCTGCCTACGACGCCCCCTGCCAATCCCTGATGGGAGCGTGGATCGTTTGAATACTGCGCTTGCCGCTGATAATAATTAACTTGGGGCTGAGGATAATAATTTATTTGCGGTGCCGGATAATAGTTAACTTGCGGTTGCGGGTAATAATTTATTTGCGGCTGCGCATAATATCCATGGTGATGGTGACCCCAACCATGTCCATGATGTCCCCAACCATGTCCACGGTGTCCTGAGTCGCCGTCAGCGTAAGATAGCGGTGAAAACAGGATTGCGCCGGCAATTAAACTAACCAAAAAAATTAACTTTTTCATGAGATTTTTCCTTCTAAACTATTAGGTTTATTGTTGAATTAACAAAATCAAGTTTGCCGATTACAAAAAAAACATCATTTAAATCAATCCGGGTTAACGTCTTCCGGATATTCCATTGCCGAGATAAGAACCGGCGGCAGCGCCCACTCCGGTTGCAATGGGGTTGCCGTTACCTATTTCATAACCTAACACGCCGCCTACAACACCACCGGCCAAACCCTGGTGCGAGCGCGGATCCTGGTAGTTTGAATAACGGGGCTGTTCCGGATAATATCCGGCGTCTTCAGAATGATGCTGCTTGTGATGACCTTTGCCGCGACCGTGACCTTCACCCCCGGACGCATAGGACGAAGATGAATAAATGATTGCAAATGCGATCAAGTAAGTTAAACAAAACGATTTTTTCATGGGTGTCTTCCTTAAGTAATTGATTTAATCTTGTTTTTTAAGCCGGTAAAGGCTGGTCGGCCAGTGATAAACTTTGAAATTATATTATTCGCTTCAACCTTAATGGCCGCTTAACAAATGTAGCCGTTGAAAAGGCCGCTAAAGCTTATTCTCAAATCACGATCCTCCTGTTTAATTGCCGGAATAATTCTGCTGTGTCGCTTATAATAGCCCACTTGAATTATTGTTTACCCAATCTTAATGGCATCTTAATAAATGGAACAATTTACCCCCGGTCAACGCTGGATTAGTAACACCGAGTCAGAACTCGGTTTAGGTCTTATTCTTGAAGTGGCGCATAAGCGAATCACCGTGCTTTTTTTGGCTTGCGACGAAAAACGCATGTATGCGCAAGATAACGCGCCGCTAACGCGCGTTAGATTTTCGGCAGGCGACGTTATCGAGTCGATTGATGAAGATAAAGTGACTGTCACCGGTGTCATCGAGCAGGATGGTTTAATCACTTATTTAGGCAAGGACGAGGATGGACAGGAGGTTCGCCTGGATGAAGTGGAACTGAATCATCATATTCAATTTAATAAACCTCAGGATCGGTTGTTTATCGGGCAAGTCGATCCCAGCGCCTGGTTTTTGCTGCGTTACGAAACTTGGCGCAGATTGCAACAGCATCAGCAGTCGCCGGTTAAGGGGTTGTTAGGCGGGCGCGCTTCGCTTATTCCGCATCAGTTATTTATCGCGCATGAATCGGCCAACCGGTCGGCGCCGAGAATCATGCTGGCGGATGAGGTCGGTTTGGGCAAGACCATCGAAGCCGGTCTGATTTTGCACCATCGGCTGATTAACGGCTTGAGCAACCGGGTCTTGATTATCGTGCCGGAAACGTTGTTGCATCAATGGCTGGTTGAAATGCTCCGGCGTTTTAATTTGCGTTTTAGTATTTTTGACGAAGCCCGTTGTCTTGATACCTACGCTGAAGACGATATGCTCGCTGAAACGGAGCAGGAGGATGAGTCTACCGATAATCCATTCTTAAGCGAACAATTGATTCTATGCAGTCAACGCTTTTTTTCCAATTATCCTCGCCGTCAACAACAAGCCATCGATGCAGGTTGGGATATGGTGATTGTCGACGAAGCGCACCATCTGGAATGGAGCGAACAGGCGCCTAGCCCCGATTACTTGTTTGTTGAACAGCTCGGCCGAATTTCTCCTAGCCTTATTTTATTGACCGCTACGCCGGAGCAGTTGGGTAAGGAAAGTCATTTTGCGAGATTGAGATTGCTCGATCCGGACCGTTTTTACAGTTTTGCCGCCTTTGTTGAAGAAGAGCGTTTATTCGAGCCGGTAGCTAACGCGGCCAAGTTACTGCTGGCCGATGAACCGTTGAATGAAGAAGCGCAGCAGCATTTAACCGCTCTGCTTAAGGATGACAATGTCGACGGCTTGCTGAAAAACTTGAATGATCCTGAAAAGTCAGCGGCGGCGCGCGACGCACTGGTTAATGTGCTGCTGGATCATCATGGCACCGGGCGGATTTTATTCCGGAATTCGCGGCAAACCGTACAGGGCTTTCCCGAGCGGGAACGATATGGCTATGCTTTAAGCGGTCAGCCCAATACCGATGATTGGCAACAAGACTCGCGCTACCTGTGGTTGGTGGATAAGGTTAAACAATTGGCCGGCCAAAAAGCGCTAGTGATTTGTAAACAGGCGCAAACTGCAATCGACCTGGAGCAAACCCTGAAAAACCGTGCCGGTATTGCTTCGGCTGTTTTCCATGAAGGCATGAGCATTATAGAACGCGACCGGGCCGCAGCTTTCTTTGCCGACCCTGACAGTGCGGCGCGGCTGTTGATTTGTTCCGAAATCGGCAGCGAGGGCAGGAATTTCCAGTTTGTGCATCATTTGATACTGATGGATTTGCCGACCAATCCCGATTTATTGCAACAACGTATAGGCCGTCTTGACCGTATCGGGCAAAAACATATTATCCAGATTCATGTTCCGTATTTGGAGAACACCGAGTGCGCCGTGCTCTACCGTTGGTATGATGAAGGCTTGAATGCGTTTGCCTGTAACAGCTCATCCGCGCAACGGGTTGCGGATATTTTGCACGATGAGTTGGCGGCTGTTATCGCCAGGGATGGTGTGTATGCCGCAAACCTGCCGGGAGCAGGTGCGGCGCAAAGCGATACCTCGGCCGATATTGATGCGCTTATCGCCAAAACCCAGGCGCTCAGTGTTGAGCTTGAAGCGGAGATGCATAACGGCCGCGATCAATTGTTGGAATTAAACTCCTGCCGCAAGGACTTGGCCGATCAGCTGATCGATCAGCTGAACACCTACGAGAAAGAAGGCGTGCTTTGGCCTTATATGGAAGATGTTTTCGAATGCTACGGCGTCGATACCGAGTTCCATTCGCCGGATTGCTTTATTGTCCGTCCCAGCGATCATTTGCGCGTATCGCATTTTCCCGGTTTAACCGAAGACGGCATAACCGTCACCGTTGACCGGCAGATTGCGTTGGCGCGGGAAGATATGCAGTTTATGACCTGGGAGCATCCTGTGGTGACTGCGGCTATGGATATGGTTTTGTCCAGCGAAACCGGCAACGCCGCGATCAGTGTGATCAAACATAGCGATCTTAAAGCTGGGCAGTTCTTGCTGGAGTGTTTGTTTATTGTCGAGTGTAGCGCGCCTGCCGAATTGCAAATCGGAAGGTTCCTGCCGCATACGCCGATTCGGGTGTTGATCGATCAAAATTCAAAAGATTTAAGCGCAGACATTGACCATCGCGACTTGGTTGAAGCCGGTATCAAGTTCGATAAACACAAAATCATCGCCTTTTTGAGCAGCCAGCGGCCGCACCTTGTCAACTTATTGGCTGTAGCCGAGCAAAAAGCCAAAGCCGATATGCAGCAGTTAGTCGAGGAGGCGACTCAAAATATGTTGGAATCGTTAAGCAGTGAGATAAAGCGTCTGGTCAGGCTGAAAAAAGTCAATCCGACGATCAGGACTGAAGAAATCGAGCAGTTAAAGGATATGACCATGCTGGCGCATGAAAACATCCAAGCCGCGCAGTTAAGGCTGGATGCGGTCAGGTTTGTGATTACCAGTTGACACTGAGTATTATCGTAATGATGTTAAATATTCACCACGAAGACACGAAGAGCGCGAAGAAAATACAAAACTTCGTGCTCTTCGTGTCTTCGTGGTGAGCTTAAAAACTTATTGCCGCATAAATGCCGTCATTCGCAAGCCATATCAAACCAATCAAATCAAATAAATTATGATAAATATCGGCAAAATAAATAAGCTGAATGTAGTTAAACAACAAGGCGCTAATGTCTATCTCGACGACGGAACCTCGGGAAAAGTGCTGTTAGCCGACAGAAAACTGCCGGCGAACTGCCAAGTTGGCGATACCTTGGACGTATTTGTTTATGTGGATTCGGAAGGTCATTTGGCCGCCACCGCTAAAAAGCCGTTGGCCCAGGTTGGCGATATAGCTTGGCTGAAAGTAGTATCGCTTAATTATGTCGGTGCGTTTCTGGATTGGGGCCTGCCTAAAGATTTACTGGTCCCGTTCAGCGAACAATACCATGAGATGGAAGTAGGGCGGTCTTATCTGGTCAAGGTATTTCTTGATGAGCAAAGTCGCATTGCCGCGACCACCAAGATTGATAAATTACTTAGCGATCAGTCGGCCGATTATGAAGTCGGGCAAAAAGTGTCGCTGATCATCGCCGATAAATCCGATCTGGGCGTTAAAGCCATCATCAACAATAGTCACTGGGGCATGTTGTATGAAAACGAGCTGTTTCAGCCGGTCAGGAAAGGCCAAAAACTGGAAGGTTATATTAAGCAGATACGGGAAGACCGTAAAATCGACCTCAGTTTGCACCAGCCCGGATACGGCAAGGTGGTGTCGTTGACCGACCGCATTATCGCCAAGTTGAAAGCCAATGACGGCGTATTGATGCTGAGCGATAAAAGTCCGCCGGAAGCCATTTATGCCGCGTTCGGAGTCAGTAAAAAAGTATTTAAACAAGCCATTGGCGCGTTGTACAAGCAGCAATTGATTACTATCGATAAAAGCGGGATCAAGCTTGTCGATTGATAGTTAATGGGTGACAACCATGTAGGGGGCGAGGCGATGAAAGTATTCTTCCGGTCAGGTAAAAAATTATTCGCTACAACGGGTATGAGGAAAATAACTCTTGTTAAGTCAGTAGATTAAACGCGATTTTTTCACGGCTTCATACCCTGCACGATTGAAAACTGTATGGCTAAATTCAGAACTCATTATGACAATTTAAACGTATCGCGCAATGCGCCTGCCAGCGTTATCAAGGCGGCTTATAAAGTGCTTTGCCAGAATTATCATCCCGATAAATATGCAGGCGGGCCTGAAGAAGCCGTTCGGATAATGAAAATGATCAATCGAGCTTACGCGGTTTTATCCGATGACAAAAAAAGAGCCGAGCATGATCAATGGATAGATAGGCAGGAAAGGGAACAGGCCAGCAGTGATGCACAGCGGATCATGAACATTATTACGCAAAGCTATGTCGCGTCGCCGGTAACGGCGCAAAAGAATCCTCCTGCCAGTCACTTGGCAATAATGAACAAGCTCTGGGAAAGTGCCCGCTCTACTGTCGATAGGGTAAAGCTTGCCGGTATCCGAATATTAGCCAAATTAAACTGGACTTTTTACTTTGCAGGTTTTGCCGGTATCGTGTCCATTGTCGCTCTTTTTTATATTTACGATTCAGGAACAACGCCGGCAGTAACGGCGCAGGCTAATCAAGACATTGCAGGAATATTGAAAAAGGCCAAACAATTAGTTAAACAAGGCCAAGCGGTAAAAGCGTTGCCGCTTTATTTGCAGTTGGCGGAGCAGAAAAATGCGGATGCGCAGTTTCAGTTAGGTTTGATCTATGCCAATGGGCAAGGCGTAACAAAGGACGATAAACAGGCGGCCGACTGGTTTGGCAAGGCGGCCCAGCAAGGGCATATGGAGGCGCAAACCAAACTAGGCTTTATGTATGCGACTGGAAAAGGTGTGGTGCGGAATTATAGTTTGGCCGTTTATTGGTGCTATAAAGCTGCCGAACAGGGCGATGTTGCCGCGCAATATAATTTGGGTTTGATGTACGCGGAAGGGCAGGGCGTGGCGAAAGATAATAGTCTGGCCGTTTCCTGGTACAGCAAGGCGGCAGCACAGGGCGATGCTCGGGCTCAATACAATCTGGGCGTTATGTACGCAAACGGCGTCGGTGTGGCAAAGAATAACAAGCAGGCTATCGATTTTTACCGGAAAGCGGCAGCACAGGGCTTGGCTGAGGCCATTGCGGCTTTAAAGCAGGTGGATCAATAAGTTCGGAGGCTTGAGGCCGCTGGCTATGAACGGCCTCGGAGTAACTGTTAACCCATTATCTGAAGGTATGCTGCATCTCAGGTAGCGGCATGCTGATGTGATAGCCTTGGGCATAGTTGATGCCCATATCCTTGAGAGCTTCCCAAATTTCCTGGTTTTCAACAAATTCGGCAACGGTCAGAATGTCGAGATCCTGGCATAACCGGGACAAATTATGTACCAATGCGTAATCCACCTTAGACGCTAATATGTTGCGTACAAATGCACCGTCGATCTTGACGTATTCAAAACGCAATTCGCGCAAATAATGAAACGAGTTATAGCCTGTGCCGAAATCATCCAGGGCAAAAGCAAAGCCTTTACGGCGCAGATTGGTCAGGAACCGGCGCATGTTGGTCATATCGCCGATCGCATCGCGTTCCAGTAATTCAAATACAATGCTTTCGGGGGGGAGCTGTAGTTTCTGGCAGAGTTCTTCGGCATAACCCAAGATGCCGCGGCCTTGGATTTCTTGTACCGATAAGTTAATGAAAATTTTCGCATTCGATTCCGGGCGCTTGGCATCCATGTAAGCGCGTTTAGCGGCAAAAGCGTTATTGATCATCGCAAGGTCGAGTTCGCGGGCTAAGCCGTATTTATCAATGGTTTCGATAAACATCGCCGCCGAAGTCGTTTCTCCTGTTGGCGATTGAAGCCGGGCCAAGGTTTCAAAGGCAAATAATTCGCCGGACTGGCAATTAACAATAGATTGATAATAGGGGACGATGCGGCCTTCCTTGAGGGCTTCGCGTAGATTTTCCGCATTGTCGCGCGTTTCGCGAATACTGACGCGCGTTTCCGTTGCATCAAAGGTGCAGACACTGTCTTTGCCCATATCCTTGGCTTTGTACATGGCGGCATCGACGCCTTCCAACAGGGTATCCATGGTTTGACCATCGATCGGGTAACTGCTCACGCCGATAGAGACGGTTAAATGAAAGCGGTTGCCTTGCGCCGATGTTATGGCTAATTCCCGCAGTGCGCGGCTTATGTTTTCGGCAACTGTCCGGGCGCCTTTGGCGCCTGTTTCGGTCAGGATAATGGCAAATTCATCGCCGCCGATGCGGGCGCATAAATCGCCGTTGCGGGTATGTTCAAGCAGAACATTGGCGATTGCGCACAATGCCGTGTCGCCGGTCGGGTGTCCATAGGAGTCGTTAATATCTTTGAAATCGTCCAGATCGAGCATCAGCACGCTAAACTCATGACGGTGGCGCTCGGAGCGGCCGATTTCATAACGTAAAATATCGTTAAATTGGCGCCGGTTATGCAGTCCGGTGAGAGGATCGTGCACGGCATAGTATTCGAGTTCCAGCAGGGTGCGCGATAATACTTTGCTGGATCCTACCACCATCACCATAACAGCGAGTATCGCGCGGATCACGCTGGCTTCCTGGGGGGATAAATTATCCTCGGCAGCGTAAGCGACACCTAACAAGCCTGCCAGGTTGGGAGAATGATCGGGAACCGGCACGCTAATCATGCGGATGTCCAAATCCGGTTTGATTTCGGCGCCGCAGTGGATGTTAAATTCTTCAATATCCAAGGCCGCATCGGGCGGAAGTCCGATACTTTGCAACATTTGCCGGCTCAATAAGCCGCGCGCCTGTGCGCGAACCTCATCAGGGCATTGGCCCAGATAATACAAGTAGAGCGATAAACCGTTTTCTTCGGCAAAGGCGATGTAAAAAAAGTTAAATGGGAAAATGGTGTAAAAATCGGACAGAATTTCCTGTACGAATTCTTTCCATTGCGAGATATGTTCGTGCGACAGGATAATCCGTTCCAAAACCTGGCTTTGCCGCTCCAATAAGTCTTTTTCAATCAAAACAGAAGACAGCTCCAGCAAAGTCTGGTTGAACTCGATCATCAGGTTTTGGATATTCTGATCGCTGGACGCCCACTGGTCGCTACGTTGTTGGAATAGTAAGTTAAGACTTTGATCCAGCCGGGCGCAGGTATTAATGATATGGCTAATCGTCGGAATCATGGTAATCATCGACGCAGAGTCGTCCGAAGCCATAGCCGACATAGCTGCCAGCAATTTACTGATTATTTCCTGGTGTACGTTATGGTTTAGCTCGGATAAACCTGATGCATAGCGCTGGGTGCGTGTTTGATTTTCCAGGATTTCGGCAATCTGGCAAATAACCTTGAAGCGTAAAACATCAAGATGATTGGATTCGGCAACGGCTCCCCGCGTTGTTCTCGGCCGCTGTTCCGGATGCGATTCTACCTCTTCCATCCGTAGAGCAGTACTGTTGTGCGCTAAATCGTTCATGCTTAGTCCTCAAGCTGAAAGCGTCCGCCAGACTGCATCAAATCAATACCGCATTGCAGGTCTTTGAGCCAGTTTAGAAAATCCTGAACCGCAGCGCCCCGGTAAATCGGTCCGTGTTGAGGGGCAATCATATTAATTTCCAAATCGGCAATGGTTTCCAACCAGCAGCGTATCGCTTTATTGGAACACATGTAGCGGCGGTGGAAACCTTTGATATAGGGGATGTGGCTGTCAAAGTCGTCTACAAACGCTTCGTTTTTATTCAAGGGCAGCATCGCCGCGCCAATGTCTCCGGTGAACAAGACTTTGGCAATCGGGTCGTACACATTAACTTGGCCTTCGGAATGCAAAAAGTGTGCGGGTACGATTTTTAATGCAAAACCGGGGGATAGTTCATAGTCCATGCCCTCGTTGGGTATACCGATAAATCGCGCCATATCCTTTAAACCGTAATGGGGCAAAAAACGTATCCAAATGCTGGAAACATAGACCGGGCAGTGACACAATTCCAGCCATGCCGATAGGCCGCCGACTATGTCAGGATCTTGATGCGATAGAAAAATGCTTTTAATCTGCTCCGGTTTTATGTAACGCAACATTTCCACCAGTACACGAGGCATTACCCCAAACCCCCCAGGATCAAGCAATACGCCTTCATTATGATGAGTGATTAAATACTGGTTGGAGCGTACTCCATCTTCTTCGCCCGGTTCACTCTCGTTGAGCAAAATAAAACGGTGGTCAACGGAGTCAAACAGTTTAATGTTACGCATATTTTCCCTAATTTTCTGCCGGTTAAAATTTTATTTTTTCCCTAGTTTACTTCAGGTTATTTCTGAAAGTATAGCCTCATTTATTTTTTGCCTGTTTTATGTCCAGTCACCAGAAGCGGTAAGGTGAGAACGGCTAAGCACGTTAGCCAGACCAGCAATTGATAATTGGTTGCTGAAAAAATAAAAGCGATGCCGACTCTCTCGGCGATGTTCGGATAAGCAAGGATAAAGTCGCGGCTTACTATGAATGCTTTGGTTTCCCAGATAGTTAGAGTTAAGCTCATAGCCAGCAAGGCATAACCTATTATCTTATCCTGATCGGCTTTGGTATTTAGGTGGCCTACCAATTTGTTAATCTCAATGAACGTCAATGACCGGGGACGCTCGATCATATAACTGATGACCATTAAGCCGAAGATTCCTACGACAGGAATGTAAACCGATGCCGTCGGAAAGCTGATGTAACGTCCGTTCAAGGCTAAACCGAAGGTTTTATAAATAGCGAATCCGGCGAATATTATATAAAGCGTGTAAATCCAGGCGCCGAATTTCGGATTGGCGACGCGGTTGGCTAGCAGGCCATAGCCGCGTTGCAATATTAAACCGGCTAAGCTGGCGTTTAAGCCGACAGTTAATATTGTCTGGAAACGCTGCCAGTCGCTATAGCTGGTGTACCATAAGCTCTCGGCCATATTCGCCAGCAACAAGGCGAGGACTTGCGAGAATAGTAAAAAAAACGCCAAACGCATCGAAGATAATGATTGTAGCGGCTTCCAGCAGCAAACAACGATGCCCAGAAAAAGTATCGTTGAAGCGATAATGCCATTAAGCCAATCCGGGTTTTCATAGACCTTGCCGGTTAAAGGAAAGACCTCTTTACGGTCGACCGAATACAGCCCCCAGTTTGCCCCGACCACGCCTTCAAGCTCGCTTTTCCATGATTGGTTAAAGGCTTCGACAATGTTGTAATCAAAGCCGTTTTCATTGGCCACTTTAATCAATGCACGGATGAATTTGGCTTCGTTTACCACGCTAGGTACCGACCAGCCGCGTTGACGGCCTTCGCCCGGCCATCCCGATTCGCCGATCAGTATGGGTTTGCCGGGAGCAATCGTATCGGCTTCATGTTGAACCTGCTTGAAAATGCGCTCGATATGCGCCGGAGCTTGATCTACGGTGATGGGTTCATCTTCCCAATAGGGCAGGATGTGGATGGTAATAAAATCCACTTCCTTGATTAATTCGGGATATTTCATATACATCGACCACACATCGGCATAAGAAACCGGCTGTTTAACCGAGCGTTTTACTTCACGTATGTATTCAATCAACTGCTCTGGTTGCAAGTCGCCTCGTAACAGCACTTCGTTGCCGACGATAACCCGCTTAACCACATCGGGGTTGGCGTTGGCGGAGCGGATGAGTTCGGCGACTTCGGCTTTATTGTCTACTTTTAAAGAACCCAGCCATGCGCCTTGAATCATCGTTAAACCATGTTTCCGTGCCAAGGCCGGAATGGCCGGCATACTGCCTTCCGCGCTGGCATAAGTGCGGATAGAGTGGGTTTTTTCACCCATTAAACGCAAGTCTTCATCAATTTGCTCGGGAGTAGGGAACTTTTCATCCAAAGGTCCTTGGCCTTCCCGAAACGGGGCAAAAGACAGGCTATTGAGTTTTCCCGATGGGACGTCCGCCCCTACATCCTGAGGTAAGTTAGTTGACCAGCCCAACAGGCCGTTAAGCAAAACAATCAATATAGCGAGTGAAGCAATTTTCATAAATAAACGAAGTAATACAAAAGTTTTGAAGACGGGTGCAGTGAAATCGCACCGAATAAATTGTTGTTGGTATCATCTCATAATTGCCGTTTTTTTAATATGGGCAGGTTTTTTGCAAAAGCGATGGCGAAGATCGGTTTTTTAAGGCTTAAACTACGCAAAGCATCATCGTTCAGCTAAAATGCGATTCTTTTTTGCTTTTGTAACCTTATGGCTAAAAATATTCGTATTGAAAGATGTAGCGGCCCGGCCCTGGAACAATTTATTCCTGAGCTCGCCCGGCTTAGAATCCAAGTGTTTCGGGATTTTCCGTATCTGTATGACGGTAATATCGAATATGAAAAAAAATATTTACAGACTTATATCGATTGCCCCGAAAGCGTCATCGTCATTGCTTTCGATAGCGATAGCCGATCCTGCTCCCGGCAGGATTCCGGCATACACACCATCCATGGCGATAAAGTGGTCGGGGCATCGACCGCAATTCCGATGAAATATGAAACCGATGAGTTGAAAAAGCCGTTTCTCGATAATGGTTACAACCTCGACGAAGTTTTTTATTGCAGTGAATCGGTGTTGGATAAAAATTATCGCGGTCTCGGTATCGGCGTCCGGTTTTTTGAGGAGAGGGAAGCTCATGCCAAAGAACTGGGCGGCTTCAAGCATATTTGTTTTTGTTGTGTAGAACGGCCGGTAGATCATCCCAGAAGGCCGGCCGATTATGTGCCGCTGGATCAATTCTGGACCAAACGCGGTTATGTCAAACATCCTGAACTTCATACTACTTATATCTGGAAAGACCTGGATGATGTTGATGAAACACCTAAACCGATGACTTTCTGGTTGAAGCATGAACGTTAAAGTTGCGAGCGCTCAATACGACATCAGCTTTTTGGAAAACTGGTCTTCATATCAAAGCAAAGTTGAACGCTGGGTTGCCGAAGCTACGGAACAAGATGCAAAGATCCTGCTTTTTCCTGAATATGCCAGTATGGAACTGGCCTCGCTGTTCGGCAAAGAGGTATATTCATCCTTAAGCAAGCAACTGGCGGCGATGCAGTCGCTGCACGGCGATTACCTGGAGCTGTTCCAAGGCTTGGCTAAAAAATACCGGTGCATCATCCAGTCCGGTACGTTTCCGGTGAAAACGGATTCCGGCGCCTATCGAAACCGGGCTTATTTATTTATGCCGGACGGCCGGATCGATTATCAGGATAAACTGATGATGACCCGTTTTGAAAATGAACAATGGCTGATCCAGAAAGGTGATGAACTAAAGTGCTTTGATACCGACTATGGAAAAATAGCCATCAGCATTTGTTATGACAGTGAATTCCCGATGCTGGCAAGAAAGCAGGTTGAAGCCGGAGCGAATCTTATTTTAGTGCCCAGTTGTACCGATACGATGGCCGGTTATCATCGCGTTAAAATCGGCTGTCAGGCAAGAGCTTTGGAAAATCAGTGTTATGTCGTCCAGGCTACCTTGGTGGGCGATGCGCCGTGGTCTGAGGCCGTGGATGTCAATATCGGCGCGGCGGCTATTTTTACGCCTGTGGATCGCGGTTTTCCCGATAACGGTATTTTGGCTGTAGGCCGGCTTAATGCGGTGCAATGGGTTATTGCCGAGGTATCGCTCAGTGCTTGCGGTACAGTGCGGGAGCAAGGACAGGTCTTTAACTACAGGGATTGGTCCTTGCAACAGGCATTTGTTGCGTAGGGGCAATCCCTTGTGGTTGCCCCTGATGACAGTCTATCAGGGGCAGCCACAAGACCAGCCCCTACGTTTAATTAAAAATAGCTTCGAAAGAATAGCCGTTAAATTCCAGGATTTCTTTCATCCTTTTTAATCCGTCCATCTGAATCTGTCTAACGCGCTCCCTGGTTACGCCCAGCTCTTGAGCAACCTGCTCAAGGGTTGAGCCTTCATAGCCGCAAAGTCCATAGCGGCGGCAAATAACTTCGCGTTGTTTTTCGGAAAGTTGAAACACCCATTTGGCAATATTATGTCTGATGCCGTCCTCTTGGATTTTCTCGGCTGGCGACAAGCTGTCGCTGTCTGAAATCGACTCGACCAAAGGCTTGTCAAAATCCTTGCCGCCCGGCATATCGATGGATGTAACCCGCTCATTAAGTTTAAGCATTTTTTCAACTTTATTGACCGGGATAGCCAGATGTTCCGCTATGTCCTCGGCATTGGGTTCATGATCGAGTAATTGCGCCAAATGGCGTTGGGCTTTAAGGTAGGTATTCATTTCTTTGACGATATGAATCGGCAGACGAATGGTTCGCGTCTGGTTCATGATGGCGCGCTCAATAGTTTGCCGTATCCACCAAGTTGCATAGGTTGAAAACCGGAAACCTCTTTCAGGGTCGAATTTTTCAACGGCGCGCATCAAGCCCAAATTGCCTTCTTCAATCAAATCCAGCAACGGCAAACCTCTGTTTAAGTAGCGGCGGGAAATTTTAACGACCAGGCGCAAATTGCTTTCGATCATGATTTTACGGGCCGCCTCATCGCCCAGCAAAGCCCTGGAGCCGTAAAATTTTTCCTGGTCGGCGGTCAGTAATTGTGAACGGGCCAGTTCATTCAAATAAAACCGTGTTGCATCCATGCTCTTATCTTGCCGCGACTCGATAGTGATTATCTCATCAATATCCTCGGCAAATGCCCCGTGCATTGCCCGCCTGCCTGAGTCCAGGCCGTCGAATGTATCGCCAACAGTAGGACTTGTCTGGAGATCATCATCAAAAGATAAGTCGTCATCAAATAATACACAAACATCATCATCCAGTAACTCAACTAATTCTGCCTTCATGATAACCTCTACATGGTTCGGCCCATGCCGAAATGATTTATTATTTTTCCGGTAAAAAATTAACTGGATTCACCGGTTTGCCGTTTTTTCTTATTTCAAAATGCAGCGATGCTCGGTCTGACTTCGCTTGACCGACTTTCGCAATAACTTCGCCTTTTTCTACTATATGTCCCTCTGCTACGAGCAGTCGGCTGTTATTTGCATAAGCGCTCAAATACAAATCGTTGTGTTTGATAATAAGCAAATTGCCGTAGCCGATCAGGCCTTGTCCGCTATATACAACTTTACCGGCTTCAGCCGCACTCACGTCTTGTCCTATTTCGCCGGCTATATCAATGCCTTTGTTATCGGCTTGAGAAAAAGATTTTAAAACTTTCCCTTTGACTGGCCATTGAAAGTTTAACTTTAACATGTTTTCATTATCAATTGAAATAATTGATTTTTTTTGTGGACTGCTTCCGTATTTTTCAGCGCTATCTTTAGGTTCTTGGGTTTTATATGACGGCCTGTAAGCCAAATTGGGCTTATTATTTGGCGAAATAACGACTTTTTTCTGTGCGCTGATTCTATTTGTTGCCGGTGCCGCTACAGTTTTTTGTTTTGTCTCCTTCGGCTTTTGAGGCTCGTCCGCTACATCCGAAGACTTGTTTTCCGGGTTCGGGTCGGAGAGTCTTATTTTTTGACCTATTTCTATCGTATAAGGCGGAGCAATCCGGTTCCATTGCGCTATTTGCCGATAATCCAGATCGTAAATCAGGCTTATTGCATACAAGGTATCGCCTTTTTTTACCTGATGATATTTTGTTTCGTCCTTAACAATATCGGGAGAATTTGTAGTGACCGGCGCATAGTTCGGACCGACGGTAGAACAGCCCTCTAATAAAGCCGACACTATGGCTATATAAATAAGCTTGGAATGAATGGATGTCATAGCGGATTATTTTTTTAATAGAATCTTTTTAGCCAAGTTTATTTTTGTTGCCAAATAATTCGATCCGCCACGGTCGGGATGTATTTTTTGCATGAGTTTGCGATGCGCGGTAATAATTTCAGACTCCGATGCGCCGGCTTTTAAACCTAACACTTCATAAGCCTCTTCAACCGACATACCGCCTTTAGTACCCGTTTTGTTTTGTTGCGAGGTATTTTGTTTTGCCGTCTTAAATTCCGACCATAGCCGATGTAAAAAAGGCGAATAACGTAATAACTCCGGCAATAAGCGGGACATAAAAACAACAACTACACCGAGCAGCGCAAAAAGCCAGTTCAAATGTCCGCTTGCGGCCAAATAAAGCACAGTTAGCCCCGTGATCGCTAGAAAGAATATTTTGCTGTAACGCGCCAATACGGTGGGCGAGGTTTTTAAAAATCCACGCATTCCGAAAAATACAATGACGATTAATAACAAAATCAGATAAATTCGAATCAAGGTTTACTCCTGGATTAATGCTGTTCTTAATGCTCGCGTCCCTTGCCTACATCCATGTCGGCATAGTGTTTGGATAAATAATACCTTAGAATATGACATCTTATGATAACAATCTAATGTTGATTGATATGCAGAATGCACAAATTCCTGTTTTAGGTTTTGTTGCCGCAAGCGGAACCGGCAAAACCACGTTATTAACCCAACTGATTCCGATTTTAAAACAAAGCGGTCTGCGTGTTGGTTTGATCAAACACAGTCATCATGATTTTGAAATCGACCGCCCCGGAAAAGACAGTTTCCGTTTAAGAGAAGCCGGCGCCTCGCCTGTGATGCTGGTATCCCGCTATCGGCGCGCGATTATTACCGAATTCATTTCGGAAGCAGAGCCACGGCTGGATGATCAGTTGAAGCAACTCGATCAATCCGAGCTGGACCTGATTCTGGTTGAAGGCTTTAGGGCGGAACAGTTCCCTAAAATCGAATTGCATCGACCCTCGCTTGAAAAACCGCTGCTTTACCCAAACGATCCGGACATCATCGCGATAGCTACAGATACAGTGTTGGAAACACCCGACTATTTAGTGCAACTGGAACTAAACCGGCCCGAAACGATTGCCTCCTTTATCCAAAACCATATTATGAAAAGCCATGATTGACCTATGCAGCCGGGAATCCAAGCCGTTATTGTCTATTGAAGACGCGCTGGACAGAATCAAAGCCGCTGTGTCTCCTATAAACAGCACAGAAAAATCGGCGTTAAAAAACGCCTTGGGACGAGTGCTGGCAGGGCCGGTTTATTCACCGATCAATATTCCTCATGACCGCAATGCGGCTATGGATGGCTATGCTTTTGCTAGCTGCGATATGGCTGAGGGGCTGGCATTTACGCTGGATTTGGCTGGAACGTCCTGGGCCGGACGGCCGTTTCAGGGCCAGCTGCAACCCGGCCAGTGCGTCAGGATTTTTACCGGCGCGGTCGTCCCGGAGCAAGCCGATTCAGTCATTATGCAGGAGCATGTACAGGTTCAGGGGCAAAGCATACATTTTCCGGCCGATACGCGAGCGCAGCAAAATGTCAGGAAAATCGGCGAAGATGTAGAACAAGGCGCTTGTTTAATTGCCGAGCCTAAAAAACTGACGGCGGTCGATCTAGGTTTGCTAGCCTCGGCCGGTGTTGCAGAAGTGACTGTTAAGCGTCAGTTAAAAATTGCCTATTTTTCCACTGGCGACGAATTGACCCCATTAGGCCAACCGCTGGAGTCGGGAAAAATATACGACAGCAATCGCGCCATGCTGGGCGGATTATTGCTGGACCCCGCCTACAGCGTTGCCGATCTTGGCGTGATTCCCGACAATAAACAATTGCTTGAGGACAGTTTTATTGAAGCGTCGCTGAACTACGACGTGATTATAACCACCGGCGGCGCTTCAGTCGGCGAGGCCGATTATGTCAAAGAAACCCTGCAAAGCTGCGGCGAAGTCGATTTCTGGAAAATGGCGATAAAACCCGGTAAGCCGTTGGCTTTCGGCAAAATAGGGCAGTGTTGTTTTTTCGGTTTGCCCGGTAATCCGGTTGCCGTTGTCGTAACCTTCGATCAGATTGTAGCGCCCGCGCTAAGGCAGCTTTCCGGCGCACCGTTTTTCAAACCGCTAAGGTTTACCGCGACTTGCACCTCCGCATTAAAAAAGTCTCCGGGAAGGCTGGAATATCAACGCGGCATTTTAAGTCAAAATGAAAATGGCGAGTTTCTTGTCTCTTCAGCCGGCCGGCAAGGCTCGAATATCCTCAGCACCATGAGCCAAAGTAACTGCTATATCGTTTTGTCGGAAGAGTGTAAAGGCGTACAGGCGGGCGATAAAGTAACCGTTGAGCCGTTTGGTTTGCTTATTTAGCGAATAATTCCCAAGAGGGACGCCGCTGAGGGAACGAGCTTGTAGACGAGGCTTGAAAAGGGGCTTAAAAAACAGGCTCGTTCGGAAAACGCAAAGAGCGCTTCCCGAATAAGCCTGGGCTGGATATTAGGCTTTTTTAACAAACTCGGATTTAAGTTTCATCGCGCCAATGCCGTCGATTTTGCAGTCGATATCATGATCGCCGTCGACCAAGCGGAGGATTTTGACCCTGGTGCCGACTTTGACAACCGATGACGATCCTTTAACTTTAAGATCTTTAATAACAGTGACGGTATCTCCGTCTTGTAACACGTTGCCGTTGGCGTCCTTAACAATACGGACATCGGAACTATCTTCGGTTGTCCCATCTTTCGGCCATTCATGTGCGCATTCAGGACAGACATACATAACGCCGTCTTCGTAAGTGAATTCTGAGTCGCATTCAGGGCATTTGGGGAAGTTATTCATTGTTTTCCTTAATGTAAGTTATTTCAACCTTGTCGAATACAAGGCCTATCGAGGCGACATAATGCCAGATTCGGCCGTTTTTTTCCATTGCTAGGCTAATCCACCCGGTCAACTTTAACCAAAATATGCATCCGGCCTTTGCCGGTTTCACGCGTATTTACAAGTGCGCCGCTGGTACTGCTGCTACTGCTTTCGCCAACGCCGCCGAGCTCCACCCATTCGCCAAGATTCATCCTGAGCGTTGATTGCGCATTGCGGGTCTCGATCTGCCCCCGGCCATTCATTTTGTCCGACCAAGGCGATACGCTAAGAATGACTTGTTCTCCGGCCAGTCGCGGTACTACTGCGAAACCGGTGGTCGTTTCGGTAAGGTCGGTTGAGGCTGCGTAACCGTAGGTTGATGAATATTGTCTTGGATAAATATTGCCCGTCTTGATGTGAGCCGGGATGCCTTCCAAGGTTCGAATGGTCTGGGTGTTTTCATCGCCGCCTTTATCTTGCGTCTGATAAATATGGCCGATCATTCTAGCGCTGGAGTTTGACGGATTATTAGCCTGAACATTCAGTTGGACGCCGGCCATTGCGTTAAGTTCATCGGCAGTAGTCTGCCCGCTTTGCATAACAGTAATGACCAGGTTGCTCTGGCGCACATCCAATTGATTGACGATGGCCTTAATCTGGGACATTTGGTCAGGTGTGGTTTTGACCAGCAGGTTGGAACCGTTATCGATCAGCTGGGCGGTATTGCCAAGCAACGGAGCCAGCAACGGTAATATCTCGGATGCCGGACGGTTGGTTAAGGGAATTAATTCGATAGTGGTTTCCGCGGCAAAGGCGCAATTGCCAAACAGGGTTATGAAAATCAATAGTAGATATTTTTTCAAGGCGAATCTCCGGTACAGGTAACCATTAGCCGCTATGGTATAACGTTATATCTACTATTCGAAATTTTTTCGGGGCACGGTTTCATTCGGATTTTTGCCAATGGACCGCCGCCATTAGTTATTCGGAACTATTTTGTCCCTGTTACAATCGGGAAAAACAGGGCCGAACTATTTTGGAAAGCTTTATATGACTTTACCGGATAAAAAACCACTCATTATCATCACCGGCATTGCGCTGATTATTGCCGTTTATTTTCTGACTAAACAGCCGAAATTTGTTGATGTTGAAGTCGTCACTTTGGAGCAAGGCGAGGTGAGGGCGACGGTGTCCAATACCCGCGTCGGTACGGTTAAAGCCTGTCGACGCGCCTATCTTGCACCGGCAACAGGCGGACAGGTTGCCGAGTTGCATGTTAAGGAAGGCGATAGCGTCAAACAAAACCAGCTGCTGCTGGAGATATGGAATAAGGATTTGAAAGCGCAAGTCAAATTGTACGACGCTCAAATCAAGGCTAACCGGGCATCGGCCGAACAAGCCTGCCAGCTTGGCGCAGGCGCCGAGCGCGAGGCTGATCGTGCATTACGCCTGCAAAAATTCAATCATATTATTTCCGAGGAACAAGTCGATATTAAAGCGACCGGTGCACGCGCCAAGCGGGCATCGTGCAATGCCGCGCTTGAAGCCGTTTCCGTCAGCCAGGCCAGCCGCGATGCAGCCCAGGCCGCTGTTGAGCGCACTTTGGTTATCGCGCCTTTCGACGGCACCGTGGCTGAAATCAACGCCGAGCTGGGGGAATTTATCACGCCATCGCCGCCCGGTATTCCGACCCTGCCCGCCATTGATTTGCTGGATGTTAGTTGTTTGTACGTGTCCGCGCCGATTGATGAAGTCGATGCGCCGCAGATCAAAACCGGCATGAGCGCTTGCGTGACGCTCGATGCTTTTCCTGAAAAGCGCTGCTCCGGCACCGTAAGCCGCATTGCACCGTATGTATTGGAAAAAGAAAAGCAAGCGCGCACTGTAGAAGTTGAAGTTAAATTAACCGACCCGAAAGATCTTAAAGACTTGCTGCCCGGCTACAGCGCCGATATTGAAGTCCTTTTAGCCGACAAGTCCAAAGCGCTCAGGGTGCCTGCCGAGGCGGTATTGGCAAATAATAAAGTCCTGGTGATGAGGGAGGACGGCTTGCTGGAAGAGCGAAGTTTTACGCCGGGGCTGAGCAACTGGAACTTCGTGGAAGTGCTGTTGGGCCTGAATGCCGGCGATAAAGTCGTGCTGTCGATAGGCCGAGAGGGCGTAGCGGCCGGCGCCCATGCACGGGTAAAAAAATGATACGGCTGGAACATATCCATCGCTATTTTAAGGTCGGTGAGCAAACCGTTCATGCCTTGAACGACATTAACGTCAGCATCGAAAAAGGCGAATATGTGTCGGTGATGGGGCCGTCGGGCTCCGGCAAATCGACGTTGCTAAATGTCATCGCCTTGCTGGATCAGCCAAGCTCCGGTTTGTATTTGTTAAACGACCGGCCGGTTACCCAGCTTGACGATGATGAACTCGCCAAAATCCGCCGCGAAAACATCGGTTTTGTGTTCCAGTTTTTTCATTTAATCCCACGATTATCGGCGGCTGAAAATATTGAAATGCCGATGATACTGGCGGGTGTGGCGGTTAAGGAGCGCAAACAACGGGTGCGGGAAGCGCTGGCGTCGGTTAGTTTGCAAGACAGGGCCGAGCACAAACCGGATCAGCTTTCCGGCGGACAGCTACAGCGCGTCGCGATAGCCAGGGCCATGATCATGCGTCCGGAGATATTATTGGCGGATGAGCCGACCGGCAACCTCGATAGCAAATCCGGCAAGGAAATTATCGAGTTATTGGAAGGGCTGAACCGGCAGGGCGTAACCTTGATGATTATTACCCATGACCAGAATTTGGGTGACAGGGCGCGGCGGAAAATCCGTATTGTCGATGGGCAGATAGGGTGAGCCGTAACGGATTTATTAGTTAAAAATAGAACACGGATGACACGGATCTGGCGGGTTAACGCGGATAAAACGAAGCTTAGCTCAAAAAAATCCGTGTCAATCCGTCTAATCCGTACCATCCGTGTTCCATTATAAAATAGAGTATCTGCCGGTAGGAAAACATGCTCATCAAAGACACGCTAACCCAATCCTTAGCCGCAATCGGCACCCAGCGCTTGCGCGCGGGGCTGATTATCCTGGCAATGAGCATCGGCATTGCTTCGGTCTCCGTATTAACCGCCTTGGGCGACAGCGCCCGCCGTTATGTGGTCAATGAGTTTGAAACATTAGGCACTCATCTGGTTATCGTACTGCCGGGACGCACCGAAACCACCGGCGGACAGCCGCCGCTATTCGGCGAAACGCCTCGCGATTTAACACTGGATGACGCCGAAGCATTATCCCGTAGCCGTCATATTGCCGCTATCGCGCCGCTGACCATCGGCTCAGCGCCGGTTTCATCTTTGGGTTTGGAGCGCGAAACCAATATCGTAGGTTCAACCCACGCATTAAGACAGGTGCGCCGATTGACAGTGGCTCAGGGCAGTTTTCTGCCCCAAACCGAGATCGATAAAACCCTGTCGGTTTGCGTGATCGGCCAAACCATACGCAATGAGCTGTTTGCCAATCAACCGGCGCTTGGGCAATGGTTGCGCATCAATGACCGGCGCTTCCGGGTGATCGGTGTATTGGCGTCGGAAGGGCAATCGGTCGGCATCGACTTTGACGAAATCGTGATCATCCCGGTGGCTTCCGCGCAGGCTTTGTTCGACACGCACTCATTATTCAGGGTTTTGGTTGAAGCCAAATCCAAGCCGGATATGTACAAGGCGGTCGACGAAATCAAGACCATTATCAAGGCGCGCCATGAAGGCGAGGACGATGTAACGCTGATTACCCAGGACAGCGTGGTCAGCACTTTCGACAGGATATTGACCGCGTTGACCCTGACCGTGGCCGGTATCGCCGGAATCAGCCTGGCGGTGGCCGGCGTATTGGTGATGAATGTGATGCTGGTCAGCGTCACGCAACGCACCGCCGAGATCGGCCTGCTGAAAGCATTAGGCGCGACCAAGCGGCAGCTGTTGTGGCTATTTTTGTCCGAAGCGGCCATGTTGTCGCTGGCGGGCGCAGTGCTGGGCGTGATGCTCGGTTATTTAACCTTGGGCGTTTTACAAGCTTTATACCCGGATTTTCCGATGCAACTGCCGGCTTGGGCATTGTTGGCTGCCTTGGTGGTGTCGCTATTTACCGGTTTGCTGTTCGGCGTATTACCGGCCAGAAAAGCAGCCAAGCTAGACCCTGTCGCCGCATTGGCGAAGCGGTAGATGGAACACGGATGACACAGATTAGACGGATTCACACGGATTTTTTGTTATTACTCTTTTTTATCCGTGCTTATCTGTCTAACCTGTGTCATCCGTGTTCCATTTATTTTAACTAAGCGAATTTATACATTTTTCATGCGCTACTCCGACCTCATTGCATTATCTTACCGGACAGTGATCAGCCATAAACTGCGCTCGGCGCTGACCGCGTTAGGTTTGATTATCGGTATCGCGGCTGTAGTTATATTGACCTCGATAGGACGAGGCATTCATACTTTTGTCTTAGCCGAATTTACCCAGTTCGGCACCAACCTGATCGGTATTCATCCCGGCAAAATCACCACTTTCGGCATATCGGGCGCATCGATCAGCACGGTCAGGCCGCTGGTCATCGCCGATGCGGTCAGCTTAAGCAAACTGGAAAACATCATTGCCGTATCTCCGTTGGTACAAGGCAATGCGCGCGCTGAAGCCGGGGAAAAACAGCGGCGCACCAACGTGCTGGGCGTCGGTTCATCGGTGCCGGTGCTCTGGAAAATCAATGTCGTCAACGGCCGTTTTTTGCCGGAAGGAGAGCAAAGCAATCCGCGCGCCTTTGCCGTGTTGGGCGATAAATTGGCGAGCGAATTGTTCGGCACGGCCAGCCCGCTAGGCCAGCGCATCCGGATCGGCAGCGACCGTTTTCGGGTTATCGGCGTAATGGAAAAAAAAGGCCAGATGCTCGGCTTCGACATGGACGACACTCTTTATATCCCGGCCGCCAAAGCGCTGGAGCTGTTTAACAGGGAAGGGCTGATGGAAATCGACCTGCTTTATAAAAGCAATACCGCGATTGCCGAAGTGGAAAAAGCGATCAAACGGACCCTGATTGCCCGGCACGGCAGGGAAGATTTCACCATCATTACCCAAAACCAGATGCTGAAAAGCATGGATTCCATCCTGAACATCCTGACCTTGGCGGTAGCTGCGTTGGGCAGTATTTCCTTGCTGGTCGGTTCGGTCGGCATATTGACCATCATGACCATCGCCGTTTCCGAGCGGATTTCTGAGATCGGCTTGCTGCGGGCGGTAGGCGCGGAACGGAAAACCATTTTCCAGTTGTTTCTATGCGAGGCCTTGGCGCTAAGCGGCGCGGGAGGGTTTTGCGGCGTGTTGTTAGGTATAACCATCGTCAGGGTGCTTGATGCTGTGCTGCCCGCTTTACCGGTGGAACTGGCCTGGGGCTATATCGTTGCGGCTTTTATGGTCTCGTTGCTGATCGGTATAGCGGCTGGAGTGGTTCCGGCGATGAAAGCCGCGCGGTTGGAGCCGTTGGAGGCTTTGCGGGCTGAGTGATTTATCCTTCGACAACATGAAACTCAAGCCTCGTGGATAAGAATGCATTAAAATCAACTTATTTTCTGCGCTAATTGTTTTGGCGGTTTGTATAATGGCACTATTTCATGGTGGGTAGGCATGAGGATGCTTGGCTTATTTCTCCGCCCCCTTTTAAACCGGTTACTATAAGACTGTCTCTACGCAGTAAAACAGGGAAGAATATGCCCCATACAGAAGAAAATTGCCCGGAATGTGATGCGAAAGTTTATTGGGAAAGCGAACGCTGTCCAGTATGTCGTCATGACATGGGCGCACCCAACGTTCGGCTCGCGCAAAAAGAGCGTGAGGCGTTGCAACAGCGTTATACAGCCACCCAAGCTGAATGCCGGCAGCGTGGTATAGACGCTACATTGGATGCTTTTACCCAAGCAGTCGAGCAAGAATCTCAAGCGGTCATCAACGTCAGTCCCGGCTTTCTCCAAGGCTTTCTCGCAGCATCCAGTCAATTTTACAGCGGCTATGCCCTGCAAACAGCGGCAGAAACTCGTGCTGCGGCCGATTTTGTCGATGACACCGCTCGGCTCGCAACTGAAGGCAAACTATTCGGCACCATTGCGCCGCATCTCCGTTATGCCGCGTTATCCCTGGATGGTCGTGGATTGGAGTCTTACGGTAGTTGCAGCCTTACCTTGGATCAACGGCTGTGTGCTCGCGCAGCCAGCTTGTTGGAAGAGAACTCCTACCATTTCATTGAAAAGCATCGGTTGCTGCCGCGCACACCTATTCCACCCGGCTATCGTGCGGTATGGGATGATCGCCACTTATTGGCAGCCGCCAAATTGGCGGGCGATTTGAATGCTCGTAGCGTTGCAAGCGATTTCCCTGCTTTGCTGCTCTATTGTGAAGGCAACCGGGAAACCGACCGGTTTATTGAAGTCTATCTATTCGGTCCTTTTGATAGACAAGCTATTGTTGCAGCAATGATTCCCCTGTCGGGCAAATCATGTAAAAATAAGATCGAACGCCACGCCCTGCTTATAGTCAGGGATTTATTAACGCAGCGAGATATTCCATGGCGACCGGCCTAATTTCCAACGCTTTTGTTATCGGTACTGTAGGTGCCGCCGTATACCGTACGGAGGAAGGGCTGCGCGCATTGAGTTTGGACGAGAATGGCGGTTATGTGGATTGCAGCCGCCAAGCCGGTTTATTGTTGGATTGCCCGGCGGAAAAACGCCAATTAATCGGTGTTAACTTAAAAGAGCTGCAACAATCTCTTAGCTTATGGAGCCATCGCCAGCGCCTGTTGCAACAGCTAATCGGCGCTATGGATAGTACATTGCAGGAAGAAACTCGCCAATTGGGTCTGGAACTGGTCGAAACCGGTTTAGAGAATGCCGATGCCGCTCATTTCGCCCGCGCCAGATTGCTGTCTTGCCCGCCGCCTACAAACGCAGATTTGGCAGGAGCTTCAAATTTGTCCGATACCTTGCCCCGTTGTCGGCAATTATTCAGCGAATTAATCGCCGTTCGAGATCGCATAGCCCCTATCTCCCAAGTGCTGCAAGAACTGGTGTATTTTGAATTTCGTTCAAAAACTTTGGCTTCGGACGAACTGTACCGGGTATTTGTAGATCAAGGTGTGGTAGCGGAGGCGGTAACCTTGTCTTTACAGGCTAATCCTTCGGCTTTAAGCAATCTGGTATTGCATTTTCAAAATGATAAAACTTTGCGCTCAGCGTGTCCGCGTTTGCCTCATTTACTCACGACTTTCGTTAAGCGTTTAAAAACTCTGTTCCCTGCCGAACATAAAGCAACTGCGTCCATGCCCCGGCAAGCGATGCCGGAAATTGCCGATACCGCCGATCCTATCGTTACCGCTGTTGAGCAGTTTATGGTCCAGCATCGGCGAGATAAAGACAAACGTCCCGCTAAATCCATAGCAGCCGATAGTGGACGCCAATCCGCCGATAAGCAAAAAACTTTCATACTCCAGCGCGTTAATCGGGGGCTTTTAGCTGATGCGGAAAATGCTCTGGTGGACTTGGTGCATAATCAAGCCCGTAATGGTTATCCAAAACATTTGTGCAAAAGTCTCTGCGATCTGGGTCAACAGTTTACCTCGTCCGGACACTACGATTTGGCCAAGCGCGTTTACTTTGCTGCTCAGATAGCTAATCCCAACGATGTCGTGTGCTGGACCGGCTATGCCGAAACCTTGCGGGAGCTGGGGCAAGTGAAAGACGCCAAAGCCGTCTACGAACAGGTCAAGGAACGGTTTGACAATAATGCCGTGTGCTGGACCGGCTATGCCGAAACCTTGCGGGAGCTTGGGCAAGTGAAAGAGGCTAAAACCGTCTACGAACAGGCCAAGGAACGGTTTGACAATAATGCCGTGTGCTGGAACGGCTATGCCGAAACCTTGCGGGAGCTGGGGCAAGTGGAAGACGCTAAAACCGTCTACGAACAGGCCAAGGCTCAGTTTCCTAAGGATGTATATTGTTGGACCGGCTATGCCGAAACCTTGCGGGAGCTGGGGCGAGTGGAGGAAGCTAAAACCGTCTACGAACAGGCCAAGGCTCAGTTTGATAATGACCCCGTGTGCTGGAACGGCTATGCAGAAACTTTGCGGGAGCTGGGGCGAGTGGAGGAAGCTAAAGCCGTCTACGAACAGGCCAAGGTTCGGTTTGATAACGATGCCGTATGCTGGAGCGGTTATGCAGAAACCTTGCGGGAATTGGGGCAACTGGAAGAGGCAAAAATAGTCTACGAACAAGCTAAGGCTCGGTTTGATAATAATGCCGTGTGCTGGCGTGGTTATGCAGAAACTTTGCGGGAACTGGGGCAAGTGGAAGAGGCAAAAGCCGTTTACAAACAAGTCAAGAAACGATTTGATAACGATGCCGTGAGCTGGAGCGGCTATGCAGAAACCTTGCGGGAACTGGGGCAACTGGAAGAGGCAAAAATAGTCTACGAACAGGCTAAGGCCCGGTTTGACAACAATGTCGTGTGTTGGACCGGTTATGCAGAAACCTTGCGGGAACTGGGGCAACTGGAAGAGGCAAAAATAGTCTACGAACAGGCTAAGGCCCGGTTTGACAACAATGTCGTGTGTTGGACCGGTTATGCAGAAACTTTGCGGGAACTGGGGCAAACGGAAGAAGCCATCCCCATTTATCAGCAAACGATGTCTCGTTTCCCGAAAGACCGCGTGGTACGTAATGCGCTAGCCTGTGTATTGTTGGAGCAAGGGCAATACGAAGAAGCCGAACGATTGCTAACGGTGGTGCAGGCGCATTCTTTGCAGAACTGGCATAATTTCCACGTATTAGCCATGATCAAGTTGAAACAAGGTGCATGGAAAGAGGCTCACGCCATGTTGGAGAGGGGCGCGGCAGAAACACCATCTGCTCGTTCGCGGCGAGTATTCCAAACCAGCTTGGCGGTGTTGGCGCTAAGAAACAAGCAGCCTGAACTGGCAGAAGGCCGATTGGAAATAACTAGCGCCCAGATCATCCAATTTCCTTTACAAGCTGTGCTGCGCGCCCATGCTTTAGCCGCGCTACGGCGTAACAGTGAAGCCGGCAGTCTGCTGGATCAAGTCAAAAGCCATCGACGTAGCGGCCAAATTATCGAATTGGCAGAAGTGCTGGTGCGACGCTACGGTTTGGGAGAATTCGAAGAAGCCAGCCCTGAGTTGGATAAGGAAATTGAAGATCGGGAATTTGCTTTGCTGCTGCGGGCGGCCTAATCCTTATTATTCGCACTGCTCCAAGCAACCATAATTAGGAGTAGCTGGCAATCCTATTCAGCTAGGTATAGGTTTCGCATAAGTCGTATTGTCGTCATTCCGGCAGGGATTGCCGGAATCCAGAGTACAGGGATGTAGAGCGTATATATGAGATGAACCGTGTGTTTATTTCTTACAGTGGTCTTAACGAGGCGAATAGTTTAATTGAATAGAGAATTTCTTCGGCAAGATTCGCTGCATAATTTAAGCTTGCCATCCATGGCTTCTGGATCCCGGCAATCCCTGCCGGGATGACGCGTTGAGAAGGTGCCTTGCCTCTTCACTCTTGCTCTGACAAATTTCTGCTTACTCAGGCTGTTTGCCCCCTGTACCCGCCACCAACAACCGGTTAACCCGTTCAATATCATCCTGACTAAGACTGCTGGCCGCTTGTTTTAACTTGATGCTGTTGACCAAGTAATCATAACGGCTACGGGCAAAATCCCGTTTTGCCCGGTATAAGTTCCTTTGTTCGTTCAGTACATCAACCATGGTTCGGGTGCCTGCGCCAAAGCCTGCTTCGGTCGCCGCTACGGCGCTGGCCGCCGATGTCACCGTGGCTTTTAGCGCGGCTACGCGGCTGATGGCGGAGACGACGCCGCGATAAGCATCTTTCACCTGACGTTTTACCGCCCGCTTTTTCGCAACCAAATCCTCTTTGGCGGCTTGGTATTCATAGGCGGCTTGGCGGGTGCGGGAGTTCACCGCGCCGCCTTCAAACAGAGGCACTTGCAGTTGCACGCCGACACTCTGGTTATCTCCCCGCAAACCAAAGCTGCTGTTGTTGTCGGATGCTGAGTATGAAGCTACCAAATCGAGGCTAGGCAAGTGGCCGGTGCGTTGCAGGTCTATGGCTTTGCGCGACACTTCGGCTTGGTTGAATGCAGAAATAATGCTGAAGTTATTAAGTTCGGCGCTATCGCTCCACGCCGAAATATCCGCCGGTTCGGGTTTGAGCAAGGGCAGTTGGTCGCCCAAGCCGTTCAGCGAGGCGTCGTTTTCGCCGATGATTTCCCTTAAGGCTTCTTTTTGATTATCCAGGTTATTGGCCGCATCTATTTCATTGGCGTTGGCTTGATCGAAACCGGCTTGGGCTTCGTTAACGTCGGTTATTGCAATAATGCCCACTTCAAATTGTTGTTTAGCTTGCTCCAGTTGCCGGGCGATGGCCTGTTTTTCTGCCGAGGCAAATTGCAGATTATCCTGAGCATACAGTACATTGAAATAAGCCTCGGTCGTATTAACCATCAGGTTTTGCAGTTCGGCTAAGTATGCAGCTTCAGCCTGGGCGATTTGATTGTCGGACTGGCTTAACTGTATCCAGTGATCCCAATGGAACAGGGGTTGGGTTAGGTTGACATTAAAGGTATTGTCCCAGTATTCCTGGTTGGGATCAGGTCCGCGAAAATTGCCGGTTTTCTTGTTATGCAGATGGTTTTTGCTGCTGGCTGCGGTGGCCGATATGTTAGGTAGAAGCCGGGCAATGCTCTGGTCTTTTGATTCGCCGATAGCAGACTGCTTGGCCTGCGCTTGTTTTAAAGCAGGCGCATTTTGCAAAGCCAGCTCATAGGTTTCCGATAAGTTTTGCGCTTGCAGCGATGAAGTTCCCATCAATAAACCGACGATAATGGCGGATAGTTTTACTTGTGCTTTCATGAGTAAAAATCAATAAGTCATTGAGGTGTTGGGGCCAATTAGGCGCTTGTTTTGCAATTAAAACCATTAAAACATGAAACACGGATGCCAACAGTAGGCGCCTCTAGGCGACACGGATAGGACGGATTTACACGGATTTTTATCCAAGCCAAGTTTAAATCCGCGATGATCCGTTTAATCCGTGCCGTCCGTGTTCCATTGAGCATACGCTGGGTAGTTGCAATTTAAGCGGAATATTAATAGCTTCGAAATTTACTTGCTACCGATGGGCGGTAAGGTTGAATCTCATTTTTTAAAAACCTTCACCTCTTTGGGATTATAATAAGCGGCGCTTTTCAATATGATAGTTAACGAGCGCAGTTAGGGTGGGTAAGTCATCGATTCAAATCATCGTTTGCAACGGTGCGCCACGTTTTTTATAAAGTTTATTAGCAACTATTCAGCCTCAGATTGGCGCGGATGCACACGGATTAAAGCTGAGTTGAGCAGCTTGCCTGCTCAAACGAAACTTATGCCCTTTATCCGTTTAATCTGTGTTGATCTGTGGCTGAATAGTTACATTTATTATTAATATCCCGTGATGACAAAAAATCGGCAGACATGGATGACTAACCTGAAAAATATAAAAATGAACTCCGGCCTCATTTTCTGCATGCTTCTAGTCATGCTGACGAGCTGTTCGGAGCCAACCATTCAAAAACTTGAAGGTCCCGCCCAAGGTACGACCTATCATATCAGCTACTGGTCCGAGTCATCGGTAGATACACAAGACATCAAAGCCGGTATCGAAAACGAATTCGCAGTTATCGATAAACTGCTGTCCAATTACCGTCCCGATTCGACCATTGAAACTTTCAATAGTGTCGAGAATACTGAAAGCCAGGAAGTCGGCGGCGAAATCGTGTCGCTGGTTAAAATTGCGCAGGTCGTGCACCAGGCCAGCCACGGTTGCTACGATTTAACCATCAAACCGTTGTTCGATTTATGGGGTTTTCGCGGCGATGCACTGACGATTCCTAATGATTCAACCATCCTTACCACGCTGAAACAAATCGGCATGGAAAAACTGGAAATTGTCGACGATACGCATCTGCGTAAAAAACAGGCCGACTTGAAAGTCGATTTATCGTCTATTGCCCAAGGCTATAGCGTGGAACGGATCAGCAAGGTTCTGGCGCAAAAAGGCATAAGCAATTATCTGGTCGAGATTGGCGGCGAACTAAAAACCAACGGTTATAAACCGGGCCAACAACCCTGGCGTATCGCGGTGGAAAGACCGTTACCGGATGAACGGACCATGCACAAGGTTGTTACGATGCCGAAGGACGCGCCGATTGCGGTGATGACTTCCGGTACTTACCGGCATTATTTCGATGACCATGGTCAGCGTTACAGCCATATTCTCGATGCCCGCAACGGCAGGCCGGTTGCTCATAACCTGGTTTCAACCACTGTTCTGATCGGTGATCCGGCGGTTGCCGATGCGTGGTCTACCGCGTTGTTGTGTCTTGGGCAGAAAGACGGTATAGCGGCCGCGAATGCTGCAAAAATCCCGGCCCTGTTCATCGAGCTGCAAGGCAACGAACTCGTCGAATCCCGAAGCGATGCGCTGAACGCTTTAAATAATCTCACCATACATTAATGCCCCAATCCTAAGTTATGTCGTTAAAATCCCGAAGTCATATTATCTTTTCCCATTGGGGAAACTGGACGCTAGGCAGGCCGTTCGTGGTGTTGTTAGTGGTGGTTCTGTTCAGCATCCTGGCCTTGCAATATACGGCCGGCCATTTGAATATTAATACCGATACCGCCGAGCTGGTTGCGCCCGACGCGCCTTTTCAAAAGAACCGCCGCAATTATGAAAAAGCTTTTTCGCAGGACTTGCATACTTTGTTGCTGGTGGTTGAATCGGATACGCCGGAACTGACTAAATCGGCTACTAAAAGGCTGTTGCGTTTGCTTAATGCCAACAAAGACCATTTTAATTCGGCCTATATTCCTAACGATAACGAGTTTTTTCGCCGGAACGGCTTGCTTTATCTCGATACCGACGAGTTGCAGACCTTATCGAACAACCTGTCTCTGGCCCAGCCGTTTATCGGCAGAATTGCCCAGGAACCCAACCTGACCGGCTTTTTCTCGATTTTTGAAGATGCCTTGACCTCCACAGACAAGACTCAGGTTGTACCTATCGATCTCAGTTCGCTGATTGACAAGGTTGCAGCGGCTTTACATAAAACCCTGAATGGCGAAAATGCCTTACTGTCTTGGGAATCGTTGATTGGCGATAGTAAAACGCATAATGACCGCAACGGTTTTATTGTTGTGTCGCCGAAGTTCGATTTTTCGCAAATCCGTCCGGCGGAAAATGCGATTGATTCTATCCGCAAAGCCGTTGCCGAGATTCAGGACCCCAATCTGCCCGCGGTTAAAGTTTTGGTCACCGGCGAAGTCGGCCTTGAAGATGATGAATTGTCCGGCATGAGTACCGGCACTTTTACCGCCAGTATTTTCTCCATTGTGCTGGTGCTGTTTATTTTATTGATTGCTTACCGCTCTATTTTACTTACAGTCGCTACCTTGATGACGCTGGCTCTAGGCATGGTTTTTTGCGGGGCGTTCGCGGCTTTGTCGGTCAAAGAGTTAAACCTGATTTCGGTGGCTTTTGCGGTATCCAATATCGGTTTGGGCGTGGAATATGCGATCCATTTTTGTCTGCGTTACCGGGACAATCTGACCCATCATATTCATAAGGATTTGGCGCTACGCAGCACTTTAATTAACACGGCTCCTTCGTTATTGTTATGCGCCGGCACCACATCCATTGGGCTTTATGCGTTTATTCCGACCGATTACAAAGGTGTATCCGAACTTGGGCTGTTGGCGGGTACCAGTTTGTTTATCTGTCTGCTGATTACCTTGGTTGTTTTGCCGGCGCTGTTAAAAATGATCCCGGCTCCGGCAAAGTTTCAGGCGGCAGGGCAAAGTCAGAACGGCCTGGCGAAGCTATCGGAAAAATTAGCGGTTTTACCGCTTCATTATGCCAAGCCGATTGCTATCGCAACCTTTATTATCGCTGTTGTCTCCATCGTGCTGACGTTTCACGTAAAGTCCGATTTCAATCCGATTAATCTTCGCGATCCTAATACCGAATCGGTCATTGCATTTAAAGATCTGATGAAAGACAAGGAAACTACGCCGATGACCTTGACTGTTTTAGCCAAGGATGAAAATAGTGCGAAAGCTTTGGAGCAAAAACTTTCGACATTGGCTTCGGTTGATAAGACCGTCAGCCTTTTTGATTTTCAGCCTAACGACCAGGATGAAAAACTGGCCTTGATTGAAGAAATGAGCCTGATGCTGGGCGCGCAGACGCAGAGCTTCCCCGCGCTAAAAACCGATCCCGATCCGGTTCCCGCCATTAATCATCTGATAAAAACCATCGACACAATTTTGTCGCAAAAAACCGATGCTCATGAGCGCACTTCGCTGACCAATTTTAAAAATGAATTGCAGGGCATTTTGATTGAGATTGACGCACGGCAACAACCCGATCGGCGCATGTTCATCGAAAAAATCCAGACCACGCTGCTCGGTACGCTGCCGAATGTCATGAATGAGTTGTCTGAGGAATTCAATGCTAAAAAAGTCACCTTGGCCGATCTGCCCGCCGACATCAAGGATAAATGGCTGAGCAAGAACGGTTCGTACCGGATTCAGATATTTCCTAAAAAAGACCTGAATGAATTGAATAATCTGGAAGAGTTTATTACCGAGGTGCAATCGGTCGCGCCCGAAACAACCGACTTGCCGATTATGTATTGGGAGTCGATGAAAGAGGTTATCTCCGCTTTTCAACAAGCTATTGTGATTGCCTTGGTCACCATTGCGCTGTTGTTGTTTGCGATCCGGCGCAATATTCTCGATACGGCGTTGGTCATGACACCGTTAATACTGGCCGGGTTGTTTACCATGGCGAGTACGGTCATCACCAATACGCCCATTAATTTTGCCAATATCATCGCTTTGCCGTTGTTGTTGGGATTGGGCGTTGACAACGGCATTCACATGGTTGAAAAGTTGCACCATTCGCTTTCCGAAGCCCAGAATATTTATCAGTCCAGCACTGCCAGAGCCATGTTTTACGGTGCCTTAACGACTTCATCAAGTTTTGCCGGATTGGCATTTTCGCCGCATCAGGGTATTGCCAGCATGGGTTTGATTATTACCATGGGTATCTTCTGGATCATGGTCTGTACGTTTATTATTCTTCCGGCACTGAGTAAATTGGTGTTGAGGACGCGCTATAGTAAGTAACCGGCTATATGATTGCTTTGACATTCATATGCATTATGAAGGAGTCGCGCAATTGTCGAGGATGCTGCTGTAGGAAGTTAGTCTACTCATGCGCGACGCGTGATAAATAAAGTAATGTTTAAATGGTTTTTATGTTATTAAGAAGAAGTTAAAGCGGGGGTACATAATAGAGAATTCCTATGAGCAAAACCCTCTATCTATAGGGAGTAGATAGGCAATTTAGGTCATACGAAAGTAATTACCGGGAAACTGAGGTTTTTATTCACTGTCGACTATTCTTTCGTTGCTTGCAAGGATGTGTTCGAATTGACAATGTAAGATGTACATAACTATTTTGTTTGATGAAAAATAAATTGACTGGCACATTTACTAAGCTACTGTAGATATTGATTTTGTCAGCCAAAATAATTAACTGAACACTGCATGAGCAGATATTTGCGTTGACACTATCTGCATCGCCATATCCATGCCGATCATGCTTTACCTCCTGCATCTATACCGTCGTGAGCGATGTCGGAGCAATTACTGAGGAAGAATAATGAAGAGAAAAGATATAGTCCCGACAAATAAGGAACGAGTGATGCGGGAAAATGATTTCATCGTTTCCAAAACCGATTTGACTGGACGGATTATCTACGGCAACGAGATTTTTATTGAGTTTTCCGGATATAGCGAGGAGGAGCTTCTCGGTAGTCAGCACAATATTATTCGCCATCCCGATATGCCTAGGGTGGTCTTTAAATTGTTATGGGATTACTTGGCGGAGGACAAGGAGATTTTCGCTTTCGTTAAAAATATGTCGAAAGATGGCGGCTTTTACTGGGTATTTACCCATGTCGCGCCTTTGAAAGACAAAAATAAACAAAAGGTAGGCTACAGCTCGGTGCGCCGTATGCCTAATCCCAAGGCCATTCCTATTGTGACCGATGTCTATCGGGCTATGCTGGATGCCGAGCGGAATGCGGGGCCGAAAGAGGCTATGGCGGCTTCCGGGGCAGTATTGGCTAGTGTGTTAAAAGACAAGGGCGTTACTTACGAGGAGCTTATCAATGTATTACAGTCGCTTTAAAAATAACGAGTTTGCCGCATTATCGGCTGTCGCTTTGTGCTGGGCCGGCGCGTTGGTTTATATCTGGCTGCCTGTTCTGGGTTCTGTCTTTAGCGGAGCCGGCCAAGATGCGATTATGCCGTCTTTGTTGACGGTCGGTTCAGGTTTATCCATTGCCTGGTGGCGTGCATCGAGATCAAGCGACCGCCAATTGATGGAGAAGTTGCTCGATGCAAGCCAAGAATGGAGGAACGGATCTGTCGATGTACGGCTTACCCATATCGGCGGTAAACAACGGCCACTCCAACAGCTTGCCTGGAAATTGAACGATTTGATGGATCAGGTGGAAACCGCACAGGTCGACATGCATTATTCCATGGCTTATGTCATCTATGGCGATTTTACTCGAAAGAGCTACCCGCAAGGATTGCACGGCGGATTTGCATCGGCACTGAAGCAGCTTAATGCTGTTGCAAAAACATTATCTTCTACCACAACCGCCATCACTAAGCTTATGAATGCCATGGCTTTGGGTAACTTTAACGAAACCGTCGATATTAATGTCGAAGGCGAATATAAGCGTGCGGTAGATAATGCGCTGCAAGCCATGCGGGCTATGCAAAGCATGCTAGGCGATGTAGGCAAAGTTATGGGCGGCGTTGCTCAAGGCGACATTAATCAGCGTGTTCAGGCCGAAGGCTACGGCGATCTCGGCAAATTGAAAGACGACGTCAATCTTACTCTCGAGGCATTGGGCAGTTTGAATGACATATCGCTTATTGCAAGTGCATTGTCCGAAGGTGACCTGACTAAAACTATCGACAAGGATTATCCCGGTACCTTTGGCGCAGTAATCGCCGGTATGAACGGTACCGTGGAAAATCTCAGGGGGCTGGTAGGGGAAATCAAGGATTCAACCATCAGCATCAACACCGCAGCCAAGGAAATTGCAGCCGGTAACAATGATCTTTCGCATCGTACCGAAGAGCAGGCGGCCAGTCTGGAACAAACTGCCGCCAGTATGGAAGAGCTGACGTCCACCGTGCAGCATAATGCTAAAAATGCCCAGCAGGCCAATCAGCTAGCGGTTGGTGCGACCGATATTGCAGGTAAGGGTGTCGCGGTGGTCGGGCAGGTTGTCACGACAATGGAGGACATCAATGAATCTTCCCGCAAGATTGTGGACATTATCACGGTGATTGACGGTATTGCTTTCCAGACCAATATCCTGGCCTTGAACGCCGCGGTAGAAGCGGCTCGTGCCGGTGAACAAGGGCGTGGTTTTGCGGTAGTGGCCGGGGAAGTGCGTAACCTTGCCCAGCGCGCCGCCGCAGCCGCAGGAGAAATCAAAAGCCTGATTGGCGATTCGGTGGAAAAAGTAGAGGACGGCACTAAACTGGTTGCTCAGGCCGGTTTAACCATGGAAGAAATTGTTAGCGCCATTCGCGGCGTTACTGTCATTATGTCCGAGATCAGAACCGCCTCCGTTGAACAAACTTCCGGCATCGAACAAGTTAACCAGGCCATTGGGCAAATGGATGAAGTGACCCAGCAAAATGCCGCTTTAGTCGAGCAGGCCGCGGCCGCAGCGGAATCGTTGGAAGAACAGGCGCAAAATTTGTCGGTTACCGTCGGGCGCTTTACTGTGGATACTAGAACGCCAAGTATCCAAAGTTCTCCGCGTGCGACGCCGGCGCTAAGTAAAAGCCCAATTCCGCTCAGGTCGAAACCTCAGGTACTACAGCCGGCCGGTAGTGACGATTGGGAAGAGTTTTAAGTAGGTTTTGATACAGCAATAAGTTACAAGTCGAACTGGTATCCTCTCCTGTCGGAGAGGGTTATGCTGTGTTAACTTTACGCAACCAATTTTTTGAAAAAAAACGCATTTTTTGATCGGGTGGAGTCTGTTTTTTTAACCGCTACATCCGATCCGGCAAGTTCAATATAGTAGTCCGTTTTTTTCATCTTCGCCTTTGTTACCGTGGTAACAGGCTGAGTTGCCAGGGGGTTAAATGGTTGTTATCGATAAACGAAACAATGAAGCGGCTCCAGCAAAAATAGCTCCTTGCCGCCGCCGCAAGAGCTATAGGATAACTGTTCTTTTTGTGATATGGCTGGTTTATAGCGCCTGTGCGCTAGGCTGGTTCATATTGGATACACCGGCTGTTCTTCAATGCACAAGTCATACAACTTAAATTTTAGGAAAAAATGATGAATGATCAAGAAGACTTACTAAAGCCCATTCGTACCCGCGTTGACGGGGTAATGATGGCTACCATTGCCTTTGTATTTTTGGTTACGGTAATTACCGGGCTGTTTTATGACGGGCTGATTTTTACCCTGGTTGTTGGGATTCCGGCGCTGGTCATGCCTTTTTTCATATGGCGCTCAATGCCGGGTAGTCTGATTTCGAGACTGGCTATGGCAAGTGCGCTGATCATTGAAATCGCAATTCAAATCCAGGTCAGTCATGGCCTGATAGAAACGCATTTTGGGGTATTTGCGGTACTTGCCTTTTTATTGGCTTATCGGGATTGGCGGCCGATTGTTTTCGCAGCGGGGCTGATTGCGGTTCACCATTTGGCCTGTAACTTTTTACAAGCTGCGCAGATGGATGTATGGGTATTCCGTAATGGAGCGAATTTTGGCATTGTGCTGGTTCATGCCGCGTATGTGATATTTGAGTCGGTAATCTTAGTGTTTTTAGCGGTTCAGCTGCGGATTGAAGGCATTGAGTCGACAACGGTCGCTCTGCTGGCGAAGCGTATAGCCGATGGCGATTTGAGTTCCACAATTGACACTCAGCAAAGAGGTGGAACGGAAGGAATGTTGCTTTCAATAAAAACCATGCAGGATTCTATTAACGCTTTTGTGGTCGGTTTGGACGTTATGGCGCAAAAGCACGCAGAAGGCTGGATTAAGGAGCAGCTGGACGTTAGCGCATTTCATGGCGTCTATGGCAAGATAGCGCATGAAGTTAATGAATTAATTCAATCGCATATCGCTATCAATAGAAGACTGATCGGTATTGTTAATCAGTATGCCAAGGGTGACTTTTCTATTGATATGGAAACTTTGCCGGGCGATACAGTCGTGATTACTGAAGCGATGAACGGTATAAAAAAAGCCTTCCTTGAGGTCAACAACGAAATCAAAATGCTTGCCGAAGCAGGCGCTAGAGGCGATTTCTCAAAGCGTAGCGGAGCGGATCGGTTTGAGTTTATGTTCAAGGAGATTTTGACCGATTTCAATAACCTGATTGAGACTTGCGATGTCGGCCTCAACGATATACTGCGTGTCGCTAATGCATTGGCCCAGGGTGACCTGACCGAAACCGTGAATAAAAATTACCCCGGTTTGTTCGGCCAAGCCAAGGATGGCATTAACAGCACGGTAGAAAGTCTCAAAGCGCTGGTTGACGAAATCAAGGATGTTTCCGATACCATCGGCACTGCGGCTAAAGATATTGCGACAGGTAACAATGATCTGTCTTATCGCACCGAAGAGCAGGCGGCCAGCCTGGAACAAACTGCCGCCAGTATGGAAGAGCTGACTTCTACCGTACAGCAAAACACTAGTAACGCCAAACATGCCAGCCGGCTTGCTGTCGATGCGTCGGATATTGCGGCTAAGGGCGTCAGCGTGGTGGGTCAAGTCGTTTTGACCATGAATGACATCAATGAATCTTCACATAAAATTGCCGATATTATTACGGTCATTGACGAAATTGCTTTCCAGACCAATATTCTTGCTCTCAATGCCGCAGTGGAAGCTGCGCGGGCCGGCGAACAAGGCCGGGGCTTTGCGGTGGTGGCGGTAGAAGTGCGTAATCTTGCCCAGCGCGCCGCTACCGCCGCAGGAGAGATTAAAAATCTGATTGAGGACTCGGTGGAGAAGGTTGAAGACGGTACCAAACTGGTTGCCCAAGCCGGCTCGACCATGGAGGAAATAGTTAACTCTATCCATAGCGTTACTAATATTATGTCTGAGATCAGCGTGGCTTCAATCGAACAAACCTCCGGTATCGAACAGGTTAATCAAGCCATCACTCAAATGGACGATGTGACTCAGCAAAATGCCGCTCTGGTAGGGAAAGCCGCCGCGGCAGCGGAGTCGCTGGAAGAACAAACGCAAGACCTGTCGGGCGTGGTGGCGCATTTTAGATTAAATAATAATTCAGATGCTTATGGTGATTCTTTTAATAAGGCGCTAACACAAAAAGAAGCAACGATAGTCAAGGCAAATGTAAAAAAACATTCACCGGTAGCGGCAGTCAAGCCAAAACCACAATTATTGCCAGCTGCTTCTAGTGGCGACGAATGGGAAGAGTTTTAGTTTTGTAGAACGTGTGCTGTGCGACAAGCGGGAAATGCCTATTCTGCGTCATACTTTCTGTTTAAATAGTCTTCAGGTTATAATAGCCGCCATTTACTAAGCCTTGGTCGATTGTCCAGGGCTTTTTTCATTATTACAAGGTGGTTTAGTGCCGCCGTTTCGTCCCAATAAAATCAAGAAATGGGGGTGCGGCCTCAGTGATCTTCCAGATGATTTAGCTATCAAAAATATGACACAAAAACTTTATATTCAAACCAACGGATGCCAGATGAACGAGTACGATTCCGATAAAATGCGGGATGTACTTAATGCTTCACATGGATTTGAATTGATTGACGACCCAAAACAAGCCGATGTTCTGTTGTTGAATACTTGTTCGATACGCGAAAAAGCGCAGGAAAAAGTATTTTCGGCTTTGGGTAAATGGCGAAAAATTAAAGATAAGCGTCCCGGCGTGATTATTGGCGTTGGCGGCTGCGTCGCCAGCCAGGAAGGTGCGGCTATCCAAAAACGCGCGCCTTTTGTGGACATAGTGTTCGGGCCGCAAACCTTGCATCGCTTGCCGCAACTGCTGGATCAGGCGCGTAGCCAGCAGAAACCCGTGGTCGATGTTTCCTTTCCTGAAATAGAAAAATTCGATGCCCTGCCTGAACCAAGAGCCGAAGGTCCGAAAGCCTTTGTTTCGGTGATGGAAGGATGCAGCAAATACTGTACGTTCTGTGTTGTGCCTTACACCCGTGGTGAGGAAATCAGCCGCCCATTGGATGATGTGATTGCCGAAATTACCGCGTTGGCTAAACAAGGCGTTCGGGAAATCAATTTGTTGGGCCAGAATGTTAATGCTTATCGCGGCGCCATGGACGATGGCGACATCGCCGATTTTTCTTTATTGTTGCATTATGTGGCGGCGGTGGAAGGCATCGATCGTATCCGTTTCACGACCTCGCACCCGATGGAATTTACCGATGAGCTGATTGAAGCTTTTGCTGAAATTCCGCAACTGGTTGACCATCTGCATTTGCCGGTACAAAGCGGCAGCGACCATATTTTAAAAATGATGAAGCGCGGACATGCGCGTGCCGATTACCTTGAAATCATCCGCAAGTTACGTGCAGTGCGCCCCAATATCTACTTGTCGTCGGATTTTATCATCGGCTTTCCCGGTGAAACCGATGCCGAGTTTGAAGAAACCATGTCTTTCATCGAAGATGTCGGCTTCGATTTGTCGTTCAGCTTTGTTTATAGCCAACGTCCCGGAACGCCTGCGGCTGATTTGCCGGACGATGTGCCGGCGGAAGTTAAAAAACAGCGCTTGGAACGTTTCCAAAATCGGATTAATGAAATGACGGCGGCTATCTCGCAAAGCATGATCGGTACCGTGCAAACTGTTTTGGTTGAAGGACAGTCAAAAAAGAATCCGTTGCAAATGCAGGGCAGAACAGAGAATAATCGGGTCGTTAACTTTATCGGACATCCCCGGTTGGCCGGGCAGTTTGTCGATGTGCTGATTGCCGAGGCATTGCCTAATTCTTTACGAGGTCGAATAGTCGATGCTTCCGTTGATAAAATTATTGCTAACAATTGATTTATGATTTCACAGGAAATTTCTTTAGCGCCTGCCGATAACGGCCGGTTATCCAATTTTTGCGGTCAATTCGATGCGCACTTGCGGCAGATTGAGTCGCGCCTTCAAGTCGAGATTGCCAATCGCGGCAATCAATTCAGGGTGACGGGCTTGGATAGTTCAGTCAAGGCGGCCTGCGCCGTTATGCAGAAATTATTTGCCAGCACTGAAAAAGAACAGCTGACTTCAGAGCTTGTGCATTTAGCCATGCAGGATTCATCAATCGAAGAATTGTTGGATGTCCCGGCAACCTCGTCCCAACAAAACGTCAGTATCAAGACCAAATGCGGGATGATTAGGGGGCGGGGAGCTAACCAGCAAGAATATCTGAGGAAAATCGTGACTCATGATATAAATTTCGGTGTTGGTCCTGCCGGAACCGGTAAAACCTATTTGGCGGTCGCTTGCGCTATTGAGGCTTTGCAAAGCGAAAAAGTCAGGAAAATTATTCTGGTGCGTCCTGCGGTGGAAGCCGGCGAAAAGCTGGGCTTTCTGCCGGGCGATATGGCGCAAAAAGTCGATCCCTATTTGCGGCCTTTATACGATGCGCTATACGACATGCTCGGTTTTGAGCGGGTTGAAAAAATGATAGACAAAGGCATTATAGAGGTTGCGCCGTTGGCTTTTATGCGCGGCAGAACGCTGAACGATGCTTTTATTATCCTGGATGAGGCGCAAAATACCACTGTCGAGCAAATTAAAATGTTCCTGACTCGCGTGGGCTTCGGCTCGACGGCCGTAGTGACCGGCGACGTTACCCAGATCGATTTGCCCTCGGAGAGAATGTCCGGTTTGCGCCATGTGCTTGAAGTGCTGAAGAATGTTGAAGGCATCAGTTTTACCTTTTTCAATGCGCGCGATGTGGTCAGGCATCCTCTGGTACAACGCATTGTTTCCGCTTATGAAGCCTATGAAAAGGCCAATAAGGCCGAGCCGTGAATCAAATAGAAGTCCAAGTTGTTTTTGAGTCGCTAGGCCAACCGGATCAACAACAAATCCAGCATTGGGTCGATGCCGCATTAGCCGGGTATGATCGGGATACCGAGATTGTAGTGCGTATTGTTGATGAGCAGGAAAGCGCCGAACTTAATGAACAGTATCGCCATAAACCAGGACCGACCAATATTCTCAGTTTTCCGGTTGATTTGCCCGAGGGTGTCGAGCTGGATTTGCTCGGCGATTTGGTCATATGTGCTCCGGTACTGGAAAAAGAAGCGCTGGAACAAGGCAAGCCCTTAGCGCATCATTGGGCGCATATCATTGTGCATGGCGTATTGCATTTGTTAGGCTATGACCACATCGACGATGCCGAGGCAGAGCTTATGGAAAACAAAGAAATAGCCATTTTGAATAAATTAAATATAAATAATCCCTATACAGAGGTGAGATAAATGAGTGACGAACAACCCCCAAGTAGAAACTCCCCGCAGAAAACCTGGGTTGATAAAATCAGCCATTTACTGACCGGGGAGCCGCAAGACCTTGAGGATCTACTTGAAATATTAAGGGAAGCACGGGAAAAACGTTTATTGGATACCGATGCGTTATCCATGATTGAGGGCGTTTTGCAGGTGTCTCAAATGCGGGTTAGGGATATTATGATTCCCCGCATTCAAATGGTTGTCGTACCCAAAGATGCCGAGCTGGATACTATATTGCCTTTGGTTACTGAATTTGGGCATTCGCGTTATCCGGTTATTGACGGTGATCGGAGCAAAGTGGTCGGCGTATTGCTAGCCAAGGATTTACTGGCTCGCGTCCTGGAAAATAAGACCCTGAAAGTTCATGAAATAATGCGGCTATCTTATGTTGTGCCGGAAAGTAAGCGCTTGAATGTATTGCTTAAAGAACTGCGCACCAACGGCAATCACATGGCTATTGTTGTCGATGAGTACGGGCAGTCGGCAGGCCTGGTCACCATTGAGGATGTGTTAGAGCAAATCGTCGGCGAAATTGAAGATGAGCATGACGATCATGAAGACGAGGGTTATATTTTTCAGCGCAGCCCGAATGAATACATGATTAAAGCGCTGACTCCCATGGATGAGTTTGACGAATACTTTTCCACCCATTTGGCAACTGATGAATACGATACTATTGGCGGTTTTATCGTTAGCCAGCTTGAACATATGCCCAAAAAAGGTGAGAGTCTTGTCGTCGATAATATGAAGTTTGAAGTGATCAGGGTGGATAGTCGACGCGTACATTTGTTGAAACTGAAAATAATTGAGTAGCGGTAACTGTTCAGCAGTTCAATATAAGTACGGGTAAACCTAAAACGGCGACTAGTCCACGAAAGGCACGAAAAAACGTAACTTTAAAGCTGGGCTATGTGAACGCAGTGTTTTTCATCTTTTGCCTGATTTTTGAAATCCGGGTTTATAGGTAATCAAACATTGGTTTTTTTCGTTTTCGTGGACAAAATGCCTAGCAGAAATCAAGGCGCGCACGGCACGTCCTACTCATTATCCTCATTCGGCCTAATCGTATTTGATATATTTAAATCTAGGGTCGTCGGGCGTGCCTTCTAATGCGCCTCCTTCTTTGCCGGGCTGCCACATGACCACCTCTTCGATTTTACGGGCTAGCTCAAAATCCTTGTTGGTAATGCCTTTAGCCGCGTGATTCATTAGCTTAACGGTTACAAAGGCATAAGAAACAGCCAGATCCGGGTGATGGAATGCCGCTTCTGCTAAATGACCTACCGTATTAACAACCATTAATGTCGCTTTCCAGCCGCTGGTTTTGTATTTGCGCCGAATCCAGCCGTTTTCCAGATGCCAATGCGGCAACTCTTCCTTTAAGCGCTGTTCAACATCCGCGTCGGAATAAGTATCTTCATGTGTGCGTTCTCTCCAACTCATAATGATCACCTCTTGTTTGCTTGTGAAATGATGAAGGATAAAAGTTTATTGGCTCCCTGGTTCGGGTTGCGTAGCTCCACAGCCTTGTTGATAAAAGATCAATGACGGAGCAAACGGAACAACATCCACCGTCAAAGTTGTTTGCTTTTGAAATAGTTTAACGGCATCGGCGATACTGGTGCGGAAATGATTGGACAGTTGTTTAGTCAGCTTTTCTTGTGCTTCATCTGCACCCAAAGCAAAGGGGTCTTCAGCGAGATTGGTCGCGTTAATGGCGTCCTGTAATGCTTGAATAGAAAAATTTTGAATTTTGGTTTCAAAATCACCGAAGATTTGCGTCCCCTTTTCACGTTTAATCCGCTCTATGTCGGCTGGGTCAGCGTAGACAAGAAAAGCGCCTTTAGCACCTTGAAAGTCATTTTTACAGGCTCCGCCATCCATGACTCTGACCAGGTTCAGCGTTTTATCGCCCTTAGTCAGAGTCAATGGTGGATTTTGACCTGATGGTTGCAATGATTCGTCAGTTATAGCCGGCAATTTATCGGGAGCCGGTCCGGGCTTTGCTTCTTGTTTTACCTCTTGAGTCGAACATGCCGTTAATGCAATCAACGCCATACCGATTAGAATTTGTACGCTTGCTTTCATAAATTATGCTGTGTTGTTAGTGAGATTCGGCATTGTAATCTTTAAAAAAGTCATGAGCTAAAAAAATATAGAGATAAGCTAATTGGCGTGCCGACAAATAAAAATGAGAGAGGCGATTATGCATAGCTTTGCCAAGCAATTGATATTTTTAAAAGGAATGTTAAATTCACTGTTCATAGTCGAGCTTTATTACGGTTACATTAAAATTTCGCTTTACAACCTTGCCATAAGTAATTAAAAAGTGAGTTTTTTAAGGCTAGATTAATTATGACTATGAAAGTATCTAAATCTGTATCAGATAAATCCACGCCTGAAGCTGGTGTCGACAAAACAAAAGATGAAGTTGATCTTGATGTTGAAAGCTTCGATTTGGGCTTGAGCGGTGACTATATAACGCTTCCTAATGAAAGCGAGCGAGCTGCAAAAAAAATGGCGGCACGCAGGAAAATCGAACTGTACTGGGAGAAAAAACGCCTACAGGAACAGCTTGGCGATTTTGATGACGAGGATCTTGATTTTTAATTAGGCAATATTAGCGGGGCAGGGCTGGGCGCTATTTAGTATTGCATCGTAATAATACACTTTTGGTTAAGTAACGGACTGCTGGGCGGTTTTTGGCTCGTGAGTCGGCTGTATGATCATGCTCAATCGATTATTCAATCTGGTTTGCACGTTTTTCGGTTAATATTGTCACCCGTTGGTGAGTTTTTCTTTTTGCAATCCGGATGTCATGACCATTTTTACTCCTGCTACAGCAGTCAATTACTTAAATAAAGCGTGTTTGTTGATTTTTCTTGTTGGTTTTTTCGGCATAGCATCGGCCAAAGAACATCATTTTCTGGTTCTCAATTATCACGATATTGTCGGAGCGGAAGGCGCTAAACCTCCTTTTAATTCGATGGATGTCAGTGTAGATCATCTTGAAGAACATCTGGATTGGTTGAAAAAAAACGGCTACAAGATTGTCAGCGTGCAAAATGTTCTTGATGCGGCCGCAGGCAAGGATACACTGCCTGATAAATCGGCGCTGTTGACCTTTGATGACGGCTATCTAAGTTTTTACACCCGCGTTTTTCCGCTACTAAAAAAATATCATTATTCAGCTACTGTTGCCTTGGTAGGAACTTGGATGGACGGCAATGTCACGGCTGAAGATCCGGGCAGGCCATTGCTCAGTTGGGAGCAGGTAAGGGAGTTGGTGCAATCCGGCTTGGTCGAGGTGGCGTCGCACAGTTACGACTTGCATAAAGGCGTGAATGCCAATCCTCAAGCCAATTCGCAGGCAGCGGCGGTTACCCGGCTGTATGACGACCCGATGCTGGTTTATGAAACCGATGAGCAGTATCGCGAACGTATCAATGCCGCTTTGCTAAAAAGCGCCGAGTTTATCTTTCAACATGCCGGTATTAGACCCAGGGCTATGGTTTGGCCATATGGGGAATACAATCAACTCACCGTGCAGGCTTCGCGTGAAGCCGGAATGCCGATGACGATGGGCTTGGTCGACGGCTTCAATACAGTGGCGAATATCAGCGCCTTGCGCCGTTTGATTATGGTGGATAATCCCGACGTCAATCAATTTGCAGAAATTGTCACCGGACTGCGCAGTGACCGGCCGTTGCGGGTGGCGCATCTGGATATGGACTATCTTTACGATGAAGACCCCAAGCAAACCGAGCATAACCTGGATGCCGCTGTTCAACGCATCAAAGATATGCACATCAATACCGTTTATTTACAGGCCTATACCGACCCCGACGGCGACGGCAATGCCGATGAGTTATATTTTCCCAACCGACACTTACCGGTAAAACAGGATTTGTTCAGCCGGGTTGCTTGGCAATTAAAAACAGTCGCCAGAGTCAAAGTTTATGCTTGGATGCCGATTATGGCCTATCAAGGTAAAGTGCCGGAATCTTGGTATGTTCAGGAATGGCGCGACGGCCAAGCGCAAAAAGCCAGTCACATTTATACCCGGCTGTCGCCGTTCAATCCCGAAGCCCGTCAATATGTGGCTGAAATTTATGAGGACTTAGCCAAACACTGTAGTTTTGACGGCGTCTTGTTTCATGACGACGGAATTTTATCGGATTATGAAGACGTATCGCCGTTAGCACTAGCTTATGCGAAAGAAGTATGGGGCTTGCCCGATCAATTTGAACAGTTGCACGCAACCAGCAAAATGCGCATGGCTTGGGCGCAACATAAAACCGATTTGATCAATCAATTTACCGACGAGCTGGCAAGCCGAGTACGTATTTATCGACCCGGCATAAAGACTGCCCGTAATTTTTACGCCTTACCTTTACTAAAGCCTTACAGCGAAGAATGGTACGCCCAGTCTTTTAAATCCTTTTTAGCGCATTACGATTATGTTGCCATTGAAGCCATGCCGTTTATGGAGGAGGCTGAGAACCCTAAGCAGTGGCTCACGCAACTGGTAAAAACTGCGGCTAAACAGCCTGATGGCCTTAAAAAGACCGTTTTTGAGCTGCAATCGGTTAACTGGAAGGCCCAGCAGAAAGTTCCGATGCCGGTATTTGTCGAACAACTGGAATTACTAAAAAAACTGGGCGCCAATCATATCGGTTACTATCCGGACAATGTTTTTGAGGATCAGCCTCGCTTGACGGATTTGCAACAGCATTTTTCACTTCCTATCCAGCCTTAGCCATGAATCCTGACTTAACCAACCTCTATAGGATGGGCAATGCTGTGTGCCCTGAAAAACCATGAATACATCATTGCAGAATTTGAGCGCAATGCTTCAGAGTCAATGGCATGGCTTTGTGGCTGTTTGGGAACCCTTGGATGGTTCTATCGAAGGATTTATTTATTATTATCCTTTGTTCATGGCCTACATCTGGATGTTCGGCGCGATTATTTTTTATTTTCGTCATGAATGGCATCAGCAAGGCAACGCCGAGCACCTGCCTGAATTAACGGAGTATCCCCCTGTTTCCATTTTGATCCCCTGTTATAACGAGGGCGACAATGTTCGTGAAACCGTGGAAATTTTGCTGCGGCAAAAATATCCTGCGTTCGAGATTATCGCCATTAATGACGGCAGTAAGGACAACACCCTGGAGATATTGCAGGAGTTGGCAGAACAGCACGATCAACTTCGTGTCGTTAACTTACACACCAATCAGGGCAAGGCGATGGGCCTGCGTACTGCCGCATTGTTAGCCAATAGCGAAATCCTGATTTGTATTGACGGCGACGCGTTGTTGGCTCCCGAAGCCATCGCCTGGATGGTCCGGCATTTTCTTGATAATCCGAGTGTCGGTGCGGTTACCGGCAATCCGCGCATTCGCAATCGCTCCACGCTGTTAGGCCGGATTCAAGTTGGCGAATTCTCGGCCATCGTCGGCATGATCAAGCGGGCGCAACGGTCTTACGGACAGGTATTCACCGTTTCCGGCGTTATTGCCGCATTCCGTAAATCCGCATTGCACGATGTCGGTTACTGGAGCAACGATATGGTCACCGAAGACATCGATATCAGCTGGAAATTACAATTGGCCGGTTGGTCGATCTACTTCGAGCCGAACGCCTTGTGCTGGGTGTTGATGCCGGAAACCCTGCACGGTTTATGGAAGCAACGCATGCGTTGGGCTCAGGGCGGAACCGAAGTATTGCTGCGCTATTTCCGCGACCTGTTCCGTTGGTCGTCGCGCGGCATGTGGCTGTTATACGGCGAATGCCTAATCAGTATCTTCTGGGCGTTTTTGATATTGTTGCACATGCTTTATGCTCCGGTTGACCTGTTTAACGAATCGACCAGTGAATCGTTGCGCGATCTTAGCCCTAACTGGACCAGCATGTTGCTGAGCCTGACCTGTCTTATTCAATTCGGCGTCAGCCTGTTCATAGACTCCCACTATGAATATCGTACCGGAGGCGTCGCGCGGTATTACTACTGGATGGTATGGTACCCCCTCATCTACTGGATGATAAACGTCGGCACCACTATCGTCGGTTCGATCCGTGCGATAAAAAAGAAGCGCGGACAACGCGCGGTTTGGGTCACCGTGGACAGAGGCTTGCGCGAGAAATGAGAGAATACATTATTAACGCACCGCAGTTGCAAAGCCTGCAAAAGCGGGTCGGCGCTTTATTCGTTTGGCTCACCTGCTGGGTGATGTGGATTTATTTGCTAATTCCATTAGCGACCTTAAGCAGTTGGATGCTGGGCGATAGAAAGATGATCAATGAAATGCGCTGGTTCGGCGGTTACAAAAGCTTGCTTGAACTAATGCAGATTTACGTTGTAACTTTGCTGGTGATGGTTGCGCTTTGGTTATGCTGGGTTCTTTACCGTACTTTACGAAGCCGGGTGATGCTTCCGGCAACCTATAATATTGTTAGCGACGCGGAGTTGTGTACGTTCTATCAAGTGAAGGCCGAGGAATTGCAACAGTGCCGAAATGTGTCAATGATTACGGTTTATTTTGACGATCATGGGCATATCGTCCACCTTGATCCGCATATCGAGCGGTAGTTTTTAAGTATTGGCTGACTGATTATTTTGTCTTTAACTGATGTTACGCAGTGTTCACGAAAGTCACGAAAAGACACTCGCTTCTATGAGCGGCCTGAGTTCCGGCATGGACAGATAGTTGCTCCTCGGCAATTGCTCCTGCATTGCTAAACCACAGGGATGTGGCGAATGCGGAAAACGCAGGAGCGGTTTTCTGTCTACCTCCTGCATCCATGCAGTCGTTCGTGTCTTCGTCGTGAATGCTTTTATTCTAAAACGAATACTTCCACAGTCTCTTAAGCCCAGTGAGCGCGGCGCGCCCTTTACCGTAAGGTTAGAACTCTGGGAGCATCGTTACGCCGCAAGCTATGTCAAAGCGGATCATGCAAAATTTGCCGTGGCTTTTAAGAAGATTTATCCGGGGTAAGCAGATTTTTACTCTCACGCTTATTGGCATACATAGCTTGGTCGGCATGGCGTAACAATGCTTCAGCCGTATCGCCGTGTTGTGGATAAGCGGCAATGCCGATACTGATATTGGTGGTGATTGTATTGCCGCGGTAGTTGAAACTGCTGGCAGCCAATGTATCCCTGATGCGCTTTGTCACCCGTTCGGCCGCTTCCGCGGAGGTGTTCGGCAGTAATATTGTGAATTCGTCGCCGCCATAGCGGGCTGCGGAATCGCATCCTCTTAAACAGTGACGAAAATTGTCGGCGATGGATTGCAGCAGCAGGTTGCCTGCTTCATGGCCGTATTGGTCATTGACGATTTTTAAGTTATCGCAATCTCCCAGTAACAGGCTGAAAGCATGTCCGCCGCGCCGGGCTTGTTGCAATTGTTTTTCCAATAAATCCATGAACGCCCGGCGGTTGTAAAGACTGGTTAATTCATCGGTTTGCGCGGAGGTTTTGATGCGGCTGAACGCGTGGTATATGTCGCTGGATAGCATGGTGGTGACGTAACCCACCAGCAGCATAGGAAACAGCCAAGCCAGCAAAACGCTACTGTGGGCTAGAGAAAATATTTCGCTGCCGGGTAGGCCGTCTTTGCCCAAATACAGATAACAAGCGCCAATTAACAGTACTTCCAATAACGTGGTTACCCTGCCCAAAGCTAAAGCGCTGGTGATAATGGGCAGGAAGTACAAGTTGAGTAGCAGGCTGTTCTGGCGCCCGGTGTGCCAAACGAACCAAGTGACCAACAAAATCATGACCCAAGTTTCCAAAGCCAGTTTCCAGACATTGGCCTTGGCAAAAAAATTGAGGTAATGGAACGCCATGACGAAACCTGCGAAAGCGCATAGCCCCCCTAACAAAAAGACTTTAACGTTTTCCTCGATTTGCCCGACTACCAGATAGAACATCATCAAGACCAGTAGCAACCACTGGATTTCCGCAACGGTGCGGGAAAAACCGCTCAACGCGTCAGGTTCTTGATTGAGGCGAAAAAAAGGTTCCTTGCTCATGATGAATTTTTCCGGTCGATAGTATTGGCAGTAGGACATAAATAGGGCTGGTCAACCGTCTCATCTTAGCATAATTGTTGCGAGACAGCCGCAGGTGAGCAAGAGCACGTATAGAGCTATTTCGATTGAGATAAAACGGTACATCCATGTGGGGTGCCGTTTTAATCGGCGATAACCTACAGCCAGCCTTTTCGTTTAAAAAACCAATAAGGCGCAATTCCCGACAGCAGCATTAAACACAGTGCGCCGGGATAGCCCAGCTGAAAATTGAGTTCCGGCATGTGTTGAAAATTCATGCCGTAAATGCTGGCTACCAGGGTAGGGGGCAGAAATACCACGGCGGCAATGGAAAAGATTTTAATAATCTTGTTTTGGGTAATGTTGATGAAGCCTTGGGTCGAGTCCATCAGGAAGTTGATTTTATCGAACAGGAAGGTGGTATGCGACATCAAAGTATCCACGTCGCGCATGATCTCCCGCGCCGTTTCCTGCAACTCGGGGTGGTTGCGCAAATGCCGTTGTAAAAAGGATATGGAACGTTGCGTATCCATCAGGCATAGCCGGATTTTACCGTTGCTGTCTTCCAGCTTGGCCAGTTGGTCAATGGCGTTTTCAAGATCGGAATCTATTTCTTCTAAGACCAAATAACTGACATCTTCCAGTTTACGATGAATATCTTCCAGCGCATCGGCGAGATTTTCCACTTTCTGTTCGAACATCAGCACCAATAATTCCTGAGGCGAGTGCGCGGCTACCTGTCCGCGCCGGGCGCGCATACGCAGCAGGCGGAAATCGGCCAATGCACCTTCGCGCAGGGTAATTAAGCGGTCGTTTTGCAAAATGAAAGCGACGGTTGCGGTGCTGTGCCGCCCCTCGCTTTGGGCAAGAAACAAGGAACGTACATGAACGCCGGTGTTATCGGTAAAGTAGCGTGCCGAAGATTCGATTTCTTCCACATCTTCCGATTCGGGCAGCGTGGTGCGTAAAAACGCTTGCAATTGAGCGCGTTCGCTGTCGCTGGGATCGTGCGCATCGATCCAGGCGGCTTTAGCGACCGCTTGCTTGATCTGGTCTTCCGGCGGCGTTTGTTCTTTAAGCCGCCCTTTGTCGAAATCGAATAGTCTTAGCATTTTAAATATATTCTCTTTTGTTGTTATTCGGGCAAGCTATCCGGACGAATCAGCATCACCAATTCGGCACATCCTTCAGTTAATTCCGTCCAATTGCAATCAAGAGAGAGTTGAGCTAAAGCAGCGGTAGGTAGGCATTTTCCGTTAGCCGATAACGGGACCGAATGGGGAACCAATTTTAATAACAAGTCTTCCAGGCCGGGATTATGTCCGACCAATAGCACTCGCCGTTCATGACAACTGGTTCTTAATACATCAAGCAAGGTCTGGGCATTGGCTTCATAAATGAGCGGGTCGCAGACAATAGCGGATTTGTCTATGTCTAACTGCCGGCACACACGTTGAGCTGTAGTCAGGGCGCGCGTTGCCGGGGAGCTGAGGATCATGTCGGGTATCAGGCGTTGCTCGCGTAACCAGCGTCCTACCCGCTTGGCTGCACGCCGGCCGCGTTTTTTTAAGGGGCGGGAAAAATCATCTATATCGACTGCCCAATCCGACTTGGCATGTCGTAATAATAAAAGCTCGTGAGTCATAAAATATTTCTGTCAATGGAAGATGATGTACGGACGCTGTCGCGCCCGCAATACTATAGCAGTTAATTGCTACTATTTTATTAAATCGAGAGCAAAAAAACACCTAAAACCCAGATAATACAAGGGATTTGGCATGTTAGCGCCCTTGGCCGGTGGAACTACTTATTGATTGAAGGGGATGATTTCTCTATCCTACAGAGGGTTGGCAATATCGGTTAATCGATCAGCGATAAAGAGGTGGTTTATGTCGGTAAAAGAAGATTTCGAGGATTTATTAGATAAGTTGCAAGTAGAACGCGATGAAATTAATTTAAAACTCCATCTGGCGTCCATGGAGGCTAAACAGGAATTTGAAGAAGCCGAAAAAGAATGGCAGCGGTTAAAAGTCAAAGCTGCTGAAGTAGCGGATGAGTCGGTGGATACTTCCGAAGAGTTTATAGCCAAGGCCAAAATAGTCGCCGAAGAACTTAAGGATGCTTATTACCGTATCGGCAAGCGTTTAAGCGGTTAAGCTAGGGGCTATATGCTTAGAAACCGAAGCCGGTAAGGCGTCTCGGCAAATCTTGCGGCATTTCCTCCATCCCTGGAGGCGCATAAGGCCATGGATGGCCTGTATATGCGCCTTCCTAACTCCGGACTCTATATAATCGGGGGGGCAAGTAATGGCTGCTAACATGCTCTCTAATCCTGAAAGCCTCGGTTGAGTATTCTGAAATCCGGTTTGTCATGAGCTTTATCGGATGAGGTTCGGCACGAATGGCTTCCACGCGTTGCAACAGGTTTTTTAAGCTAATCGGCAAGGGGAATATTATGAATTTTTCACGTTGGGTATTGTTGGTTGTTATCGTCGCCCTGATTGCAGCGTTCTTTATCTTTGATCTGCAACAGTATTTAACGCTGGAAACACTCAAAGCTCAGCAAGCGTCTATCGAAACTTATCGCGGCAACCATCCCGTTCCGGCGCTTGCTGTTTATGCGTTGATCTATATTGCGGTAACCGGTTTATCTCTGCCGGGCGCTGCAATTCTGACGCTGGCCGGCGGCGCTATCTTCGGTTTATTGTGGGGAATTCTGATTGTTTCCTTTGCCTCTACTATCGGCGCAACACTGGCTTTTCTGGCGGCGCGTTATTTGTTTCTCGATGCGGTTAAAGCCCGTTTTGGCGACCGGCTGGATGCTATCAATAAAGGCATAGACAAGGATGGCGCGTTGTATCTTTTTACTTTGAGATTGGTGCCGGTCTTTCCTTTCTTTGTAATTAACTTGGTTATGGGCTTAACGACCCTGAAAACGAAAACGTTCTATTGGGTCAGCCAGATCGGCATGTTGGCCGGTACCGTGGTTTATGTGAATGCAGGAACTCAGCTGGGCAAGCTGGAATCGTTATCGGGTATTCTGTCTCCCGGCCTGATCGGTTCTTTTATCTTATTAGGTGTTTTTCCGCTGTTGGCTAATAAAGCGGTTGAAGCCATTAAAGCAAACAAAGTTTACGCGCAATGGATAAAACCGCCGCGTTTCGATAACAACATCGTAGTGATCGGCGCCGGTTCGGGCGGCCTGGTTAGCGCCTACATAGCCGCAGCCGTCAAAGCTAAAGTCACCTTGATTGAGAAACATAAAATGGGCGGTGATTGCCTGAATACCGGCTGCGTGCCGTCTAAGGCCCTGATCCGCTCCGCCAAGTTGTTGGCCCAAATGCGCCGGTCTGCCGATTTCGGTATCAAAAAGGCCGGCGCCGAAGTGGGTTTTGCCGATGTAATGAACCGGGTGCGGGCGGTCATTAAGACCGTCGAGCCGCATGATTCTGTGCAACGCTACACCGACCTTGGCGTAGAGGTTATAGAGGGTGAAGCGCACATTATCTCGCCTTGGGAAATTCAGGTAAAAACAGACGGCGAATCCCGGATCATTACCACGCGTTCCATCGTTGTTGCCGCCGGATCGCGTCCGTTTGTGCCGTCTATTCCCGGCATTGACGACATCGGCTACCTAACTTCCGACACGATTTGGGATTTGTGCGAACTGCCCAAACGGCTGGTGGTTCTGGGCGGCGGACCTATCGGTTGCGAATTGGCGCAAAGTTTTGCCCGATTAGGAAGCCAAGTTAGCCAAATCGAAATGCTGCCGCGGCTATTGATCCGCGAAGACGACGAAGTTTCGGAAGCAGTCATCGCGAAGTTTCGTCAGGAAGGTATTAATGTGCTTGTTGAGCATACCGCCAAAGAATTCATTATCGAAAACGGCGAAAAAATCCTGATTGCCGAGCATGAAGGTAAAGAGCTGCGAATTCCTTTCGATCAAGTATTATTGGCTATCGGCCGGGTTGCCAATGTCCAAGGTTACGGTCTTGAGCAGCTGGGCGTTGAAATCTCGGCCAAACGCACGATTGAAATTAATGAATTTCAGCAAACCAATTACCCGAACATATTTGCCTGCGGCGACGTATCCGGCCCGTTTCAGTTTACCCACACCGCCGCCCATCAAGCCTGGTACGCATCGGTGAATGCGTTATTCGGCAGTTTTATGAAATTCCGTACCGATTACTCGGTGATTCCCTGGGCTACTTTTACCGACCCGGAAGTTGCAAGGGTCGGGCTTAATGAACAGGATGCAAAGGCAAAGGGCATTGCTTGTGAAGTCAGCACTTATCATATTGACGATCTGGATCGTGCGATTGCCGACGGCGTGGCGCATGGTTTTGTTAAGGTATTAACGGCTCCGGGTTCGGACCGGATTCTTGGCGTAACCATCGTCGGCGAGCAGGCCGGCGATTCGATCGCCGAGTTTGTGCTGGCGATGAAGCACAATATCGGGCTGAACAAGCTGCTGGGGACGATCCATATTTATCCGACTTTATCCGAGGCCAATAAATATGCGGCCGGAGTCTGGAAGCGCAACCATGTACCGAAAGCTTTATTGTGGTGCGTCGCCCGCTATCATCATTGGCGTAGAGGGTGATTCGACGGACACATTGTAATTGCCTGCCTCACATTGAACAGCTTGATATTAATCAACGCGACTTTTGTCTATAATCGGGGAACATTTTAAACCCGCGCCGAGCAACGAAAATAAAACGTTGTTATTTTTAACATTAGGTTCAGGTTCCAGTTAACAGGAGTAACAATTTGAACCCCAATAACAAGATTTTATTTGCAGGCGACCCGCATGGAGACTTCAAGCCGTTGATAGCGGCAGTACACGCATACAAACCCGAGGCTGTCATATTGCTGGGCGATTATGACTTGGAAACGCCGTTGGAAACTTGTTTGCAGGAAATTGTCGGTTTAACCCAAATCTGGTGGATTGCGGGAAATCATGACTTTGAAACGCCCGACAAATATAAAAACCTGTTTCATTCAGCCCTGGCCGATAACAGCTTGCATTTGAAAGTCACCGAAATAGCGGGACTCAGAATTGCCGGGTTAGGCGGTATTTTTCTTGGCCGGGTCTGGTATCCGCCGCAACCGCCCAAGTGGCGGGACAAACAGCATTATCTGCATAATCAGCCCGTCAATATCAGGCATACGGCCATGACCTTAAAATACCAGGGTGCGATTTGGCATAATGAGTTTGAGGCATTAAAGAAGCTGAAAGCGGATATTTTGGTGACCCATGAAGCGCCGGGATCTCATCGGCACGGTTTTGATGTGATTGGCGAACTGGCGGCCGCAATGGGGGTGAAACACATTTTTCACGGCCATTTGCATGAAAATTATATCGGCTTTATTAAAAACAAGATCAAGGTAGCCGGGGTGGCGAACAGGGCTGTTGCCGATTTGATGGGGAATACGTTAAGGGATGGAAGTTAGCTCATTTTATGTAACTACTCGGCGTATGCTTAATAGAACACGGATGAAACGGATAGGACGGATTGGCACGGATTTTTAGCCCAAGCCAAGTTTGATGACGCTTTTAAATCCGTGTTGATCCGTTTAATCCGTGTTCCATTTTTCTATGTGTTGAATAGTTACCGTTTTATTCTATTCACCACGAAAGGCACGAATAAATAAAAAAATTCGTGTCCTTCGTGTCTTCGTGGTGATAGTTTTTTAATTATCGCTTTACGCCTGACTGCTCAGGTAATCTTCATAATTACCATTGAAATCAACAACGCCGGTCGGAGTTAATTCGATAATCCGCGTTGCCAGCGATGACACAAACTCCCGGTCATGGCTGACAAATATCAACGTGCCGGGGTAGTTTTCCAGCGCGGTATTTAGCGACTCAATCGATTCCATATCCAAATGGTTGGTGGGTTCGTCCAGCACCATGATGTTGTTCTTTTGCAGGATCAGCTTGCCGAACAGCATGCGGCCTTGCTCCCCGCCTGAGATGACTTTAACGGATTTGTTGATGTCGTCCGCGCTGAACAATAACCGTCCCAACGTGCCGCGTATGGTTTGATCGTCGTCCGATTCCTTGCGCCATTGCCCCATCCATTCGATCAGGGTCATGTCTTCGGCGAAATCTTCGGCATGATCCTGGGCAAAATAACCCACTTCCGAGTTTTCCGACCATTTAACCATACCGGTATCCGGCGTTAAATCGCCGACCAGCGTGCGCAGCAGCGTGGATTTACCGATACCGTTAGCACCGATCACCGCAACGCGCTCGCCGACGGCAACCATCAGGTTCAGGTCTTTGAATAGCGGTTGCTCGCCGTAACCTTTACTTAAGCCTTCAACTTCCAGCGCCAAGCGATGCAGTTTCTTGGTTTGGTCGAAGCGGATAAACGGATTAACCCGGCTTGAAGGTTTGACTTCGTCCAGTTTGATTTTTTCCAGCTGCTTGGCGCGAGATGTGGCCTGTTTGGCTTTCGATGCATTGGCCGAGAACCGGCTAACGAAAGTTTGCAGTTCGGCAATTTGGGCTTTTTTCTTCGCGTTTCCGGCCAGCAAGCGTTCGCGAACTTCGGTCACCGCGATCATGTAATCGTCATAATTGCCCGGATAAACGCGCAGCTCGCCGTAATCCATATCGGCCATGTGAGTACAGACGCTGTTTAAAAAGTGACGGTCATGCGAGATGATAATCATCGTGCAATTGCGCTGGTTCAAAATATCTTCAAGCCAGCGGATGGTGTTGATGTCCAGGTTGTTGGTCGGCTCATCGAGCAGCATGATGTCGGGATTCGAAAATAAAGCCTGCGCCAGCAATACCCGCAGCTTCCAGCCCGGCGCTACCGCGCTCATCGGGCCGTTATGCTGTTCCAGCGGAATATCCAGGCCCAATAATAGCTCGCCGGCCCTGGCTTCGGCCGTATAACCGCCGTATTCGGCAAACACCGATTCAAGCTCGGCGGCATGCATGTAATCGTCTTCGGTCGCTTCCATGTTCGCGTAAATCGCGTCGCGTTCGGACATCGCGGCCCACATTTCGGCGTGGCCCATCAGTACCACGTCCAGCACGCGTCGATCTTCATAAGCGAATTGATCCTGACGCAAGTTACCCAGGCGCTCATTGGGGCTGATGCTGACGTTGCCCGCCGACGGCTCCAAATCGCCGCTCAAAATTTTCATGAAGGTCGATTTGCCGCAGCCGTTCGCGCCGATCAGGCCGTAACGGTTGCCGTCGCCGAATTTGACCGAGACGTTTTCAAACAGGGGTTTAGCCCCGAACTGCATGGTGATGTTAGCTGTAGAGATCAAGTTTTTGTTCCGAAGATTAAGAAAAGATAAAGTTGTTAGAAAAATAGAACACGGATGGCACGGATTAGACGGATTTAAAACGGATTTTTTATCCGTGCTTATCTGTTAAATCCGTGTCATCCGTGTTCCATTACTTCGTATTATTGAGTTTAATTAAGCCAAACCTCAGGCACGATATTGGCCGTATTTTGATCGTCGCTGACCCAAACCTGACCGTCCTGGATGCTGATTTGCAATTGCATGGTGCGCTTTACCATTAGTGCGAGTTGGTCGGTCGCTTCTTTAGGGAAATTAATAACCGTCAGGTTTTTAAAGCGATCCAGCTTCGGTTGAATCTGGTTCCACCAGACAGTATTGCGTCCGCCGTAAGTGTAGATGATAACTTTATCGGCGCGATTGGATGCTTTGCGGATACGTTTTTCATCCGGCATGCCCATATCGATCCACAATTCGATGTCGTCGGTCAGGTTTTTCTGCCAGAGCTCCGGTTCGTCATCGGTACTCAGGCCTTTGGTGAATTGCAACTGTTCATCGGCATTAAGCACAAAAGCCAACAAACGCGCCATCATGCGCTCTTCGGTTTCCGAAGGATGCAGGGCAATGGTCAGGTTATGCGATTGATAATAGCCTCTGTCCATGTCTGAAATCTGGCAGTCGGCTTTATAGATGGTTGACTTAAGCGCCATTGAGCGTTTTTTACGGTGTTGGCTAATAAAACGCTATTTTAACAGATTTTAGCTCTCGGGTGTTTTACAGTAGCAGCTTATCGTCTATCGCTATAAAACGGTTGGCCGATTTAATCAATGAAGGTGCGGTCAGCGCCGGTACGCCGTACACTTCTGCCGTTACGCCGTAAGCGTTTCGGGCTTTATCCAACAGCAAATCAAAGTCGCCGTCGCCGGATAACAAAATAATCACATCGACCTTGGCTGCGTAATCGATTACATCCAGCGTAATGCCCACGTCCCAATCGCCTTTTGCGGAGCCGTCGCTACGCTGGATGTAAGGTTTTAGTTTGATTTCAAAGCCGATATTCCTAAGAACTTGCTGAAATCCCAACTGTTTGCTGTCGCCCTTGTCGATTGCATAAGCAAACGCGGCAACCACCTCGCGGCCTGTGGTCGCCTGCGCCCAAAATGCGCTGTAGTTAAAATGCCGGCGATAACTTTGCTTGGTGGTGTAGTAAATATTTTGCACATCGACAAAGATGGCGACTTTTTCCATTCTTATTTCAGGAATGAACAGCAATAATCGCTAGGGGTTTTAACTTTCATCGTAAATGCCGCATTGGCCGGCACATTGAAAGATTCGCCGCCTTTGATGCTTTGCCATTCAGCGCCGGGCAATAAAACATCCAGCTCGCCGTCGAGGATTTCCATTAACTCAGGGTCGGCGGTGTTGAAAGTATATTCGCCGGGCAACATGAAGCCCAATGTTTTGCTTGAGCCGTCTGCAAACTTGATAGTCCGGCTGCTGACATTGCCGCCGAAGTAAACATTGGCTTTTTTGACGATGGTGACGTTGTTGAATTCTGGCATGGGTTGTCCTTTATAAAGGAGTGGATAAAAAGGGCGGTCATGATACCAGATTGTTTAGCTAGCCGCAGTTGTAATGGAAAACGGATGATGTTGATTAGCGCGGCAGGAGTGTATTGCGCCTATGGCTGAATCATCGCCATGAATGGGGGTACAGGACTCTATTCGTGTTCTATGTCTTCTACATTGGGAGGAGCAATATCGCCCCAATTGCTTGCATACCAGCCAAGCGCGACAAAACGCAAAAATGAGCTATGCGGCCATTCGCCGGGCGTGGAAACCAAGCCATGTTTGACCGGGTTGTAATGGATATAGTCCAGGTGTTTGTGAAAGTCGTTTTCGTCGCGGATGCAATGATCGTAAAAGCGCGGTTGCCAAACAGTTTTCGCGCCGTTTTTTCGGATTTTTGCAGGGACGTGCCGTGAAAAGTCCGCCTTCACCATTTGCCAGCGGGTGGAAAAATCGGCATCGCCTTCCGGCAAGCGCCACAGGCAATGCAGATGATTCGGTAAAACCACCGCCGCCAGCAGGTTGAAGGGACGTTTCGCCTTTACCTCCCGAAAAGACCGGCGTAGTTGCTCCACCCGATCATTTTCGGCGAAGATTGGTTTACGGTGGTAAGAAACCAAGGTAAAGAAATAGGTTCCGCCGGGAATATATAAACGCCGATAGTCGCTCATGGGCAGCTCTTAAAATATTATGGAGTAGGCCGGAATAAGGCCATCCAAGCGCATAGCGCGAGGTGGCGTTTCCGGCGAGTTTGGGAGGTGTTTGCCGGAAACGCCGGTTTTCGCTACCGCTCGAACCGGCTTATTACGGCCTACGGGACTGATGGCGTGATACCAGGCATTCATTCACATCCTTTCGACAACTTCCAGGCCAAGCCCTCGTCTTTGTATACACCTCGAAGTAGGCCGGAATAAGGCCATCCAAGCGCGTAGCGCGAGGTGGCGTTTCCTGCGAATTTGGAAGGTGTTTGCCGGAAACGCCGGTTCTCGCTACCGCTCGAACCGGCTTATTCCGGCCTACGGGACTAAACCAGTTACCCAGAAATGACAGAATGGCGACAATATGTAACCGATACCATGCATTTGATTTGAAAATCATTTCCAATCTATTATTGGTTTTCTTCGAAGATCACTCAAATGACAGAAGTAATTTAAGTATGAAACAGCGGCAGTGGCAAGTGCAGCCGTTGCGAGGCGGTCAAAAACACCACTAAACCAGCGCGTGCTGTTTGCCGAAGAGTATAAGTCTAACAAAATATAACCTATCCCAGAACAAGAAAGCGCGGCGAAAAACATAATCCAACAAATTCTTATCTCTGTTTTTTTGTCTGCTTTGGCTCTTTGTTTTAGCAGCTCTCCGGTGGAGAGTATCTCGCCAAAATACGCTTCGCTTGTGCTTAATGGCTCGCGTACTGGAATGATATGATTAGTCGAAAATGACTGAAAGAGTTTTCCAGGACCACAAGACTTCCATATCTTCAGCACGAGTTCTTCTGTGGCGTGTTCAAGGCTGCGCGATACTCTATGGCTCCACCTGATAGATACAGTTGGCGAATCAATGCAGACAAGTCCCCAGACAGTATTACCGTGATGATCGTCGAGGCGGATAACAAATTTTGCAGTATTTAGAGCATGGCGACGTTCTTCCTCTGCAAGTGGAATGGTTGAAAGAATATTAAATGCGTGTATGTTTGTCACAGTGCAATTACCCCCCGAGCAGGGGGGCGCATTCTCTGCACTTAAGAGCTGCTGTTTAGTGGGGGCATCAAAATTTATCTCTTCTGGTCGAAATCCTGAGTGGGTGAGCCAAGTTAAGACATCATCTGGGCTACGATCTCCTGGTGCTTCCAGCATTACTTGTACAAGCGTTCTCATTTGTTCTCCTATGTATCAACTTACACGCCTAACATTTTTAAGTGTACATTAAATTTCAATAGCAGGTTTATAACGCAACTCCTGCAATCCGTTAGGCAAGATACTATAAACAGCGAATTGTTGGTAGCAACCTTTCATATAAGCCAAAACCACACCTTGATCCCGCCAAGCCGGAATAAGACTAACGAACAACCCGCCCAATCAATTCCCCCAACCTAACCGTTTTCCCCGCTTTAAACTCGGCATCCCACTCCGCCTTATTCCTGCCGAACAAAACAATAATCGTGGATCCCATATTAAACCGCCCCATTTCCGCGCCTATTTGCAGGGTTGGAGCATCATCCCGATACTGCCAGCGTTGCACTTCGGTGATGCTCGGCGGGGTGACGACGCCATGCCAGACGGTTTCTACGCTGGATACGAAGATTGCGCCGACCAATACCAAAGCCATCGGGCCTATTTCAGTATCGAAAATAGCCGCAACGCGCTCATTCCTGGCGAATAATCCCGGTACGGAATTGGTGGTGGCCGCATTGACGCTGAACAAGCGGCCGGGGATATGCACCATTTCCGTTAAGGTGCCGGTCAACGGCATATGCAGGCGATGATAGTCTTTCGGCGACAAATAAATGGTGGTGAATACGCCGTCATTAAACGGTTTGGCGCGAGCCGCATCGCCGCCCAGCAAGTCGGTTGCGGTAAAGCTTTTGCCTTTGGCCTGGAAGATTTGGCCGTCGGTAATGTCTCCTGCTTGGCTGACGGCGCCGTCGGCAGGGCAGAGGATAGCATTCCTTTCGGTGCTGAGCGGTCTGGCGCCGGGTTTTAGTTTTCGGGTAAAAAAGTGGTTAAAGCTCGTGTAAGCGTCGATGTCCTGCTCCAGCGCTTCATCCATGTTGACGCCGTAATGTCTGATGATTTGCTTGATAAACAGGTTTTTAAAGGCTTTGTTTTCGCAGTGGGTCAGTTTGCTCATCATTTGCGACAGCGCGTGATGAGGCAATACGTATTGGGGCAGGGTGGTCAAAGCTTCTTTGATGTTCATGGCCGGTAATTGTCGGGTGTTTTGCCGCTCAGGAAATACGCAAACGCGATGATTTCCGCGACGGCGACATAGAGTTCATTGGGGATTTCATCGCCTAGCGGAATTTGAGCCAGAATTCTTGCCAGCTCCGGCTCGGTTTGCAGAGGTATTCCGTGGTGTTCGGCGATTTGCAGGATTTGTTCGGCGGTAAGACCTGTGCCTGTGGCGGTTACCTTGGGTGCGTTTTTGCCGTCGTATTTTAACGCGACGGCAATGTCCGAGGTGTAGTAGGTCTTAGCCATATTTTTACTCACCACGAAGACACGAAGTACACGAAGTTTATTTCTTCTTCGTCCCCTTCGTGTCTTCGTGGTGAATAACTAAACCGAATGTGCATGGTTAGTTTAAGGCAGCGTAACCAGTTCCGGCGCTTGCCAGTCGGGGTTTCTGTGTTCTACCACAACAGTGGTGTAGATGCCGCCGCGTACATTGAATTCGGCGCGGATACGCATGAAATTGGGCGCTATGGCTTTGACGATGTCATTAAGAATTTCATTGGTGACGGCTTCATGGAATGCGCCTTGATCCCTGAATGCCCACATGTACAGCTTGAGTGCTTTGAGTTCCACGCACAGCTCGGCAGGTACGTATTCGATTTGGATAGTGGCAAAATCCGGCTGGCCTGTTTTTGGGCACAGGCAGGTGAACTCGGGTATATCGATACGAATAGTGTAATCGCGGTCCTGTTGCGGGTTGTCGAAAGTTTCCAGGTCTTTGCTTGGTTGTGTTGTCATTTTCTGCTTATATATTAAATAGATGTATAAAAAATTCGATACTAGGCTAATTATCGTTAATAATAGCCGGTCATTTTAATTCAACTGTGGGGATATTCATACCTGTACTATGAAACTTGAAAAAATCAAACTTTCGGGTTTTAAATCCTTTGTTGATCCAACGGTCATACCGATCAGCGGTAATTTGACCGCCATTGTCGGCCCTAACGGCTGCGGTAAATCCAATATTATTGATGCGGTGCGCTGGGTGATGGGCGAAAGCTCCGCCAAGCATTTGCGCGGCGGCAGTATGGCGGATGTGATTTTTAACGGTTCGTCCGGACGCAAACCGGTCAGTACGGCTTCGGTCGAGCTGGTTTTTAATAACACCGACAGCAAGCTCGGCGGCGAATATTCCCAATACGATATGATCGCGATTAAACGGCAGGTCAGCCGTGACGGTACGTCGTTGTTCATGCTCAACGGTTCGCGTTGCCGCCGTAAAGACATTACCGACATTTTTTTGGGCACCGGTTTGGGTTCGAGAAGTTATGCGATCATCGAGCAGGGCACGATTTCCCGGATGGTCGAGGCCAAGCCGGATGATTTAAGGGTTCATATCGAGGAAGCGGCGGGCATCTCCAAATATAAGGAACGCCGTAGCGAAACCGAAACCCGGATGAAGCACACCCGCGAAAACCTGGAACGGCTGGACGATTTGCGCGACGAAGTCGAAAAACAAATCAAGCATCTGCAAAAGCAAGCCGAAAAAGCCGAAAAATACACCGAGCTTAAAAAGCAGGAACGCCAATTCAAGCTGGAACTGCTGGCGATGCGCTGGAATACTTATCATCAGGCCGCAAAGCAGTTGGATGAAAAATTGCAGGAAGTGGCGCACGAGCATAACCGCCTGTTTGTGCAATTGCGCGACATCGATAGCAACATCGAAACCAAGCGCGCCGAACATAAAACCCAGCAGCAGCAAACCAATAGTTCTCAGGGCGATTATTACCGGATTGTCGCCGAAGTCAGCGGTCTTGAGCAGACCATCAAACACAGCGAAAGCAGTCGCGAACAAACCACCATTGAAATTAACCGCTTGCGGCAGCAGGCCGATCAATCGCTAAAAGAACTCGAAGCCGATGTGCAACAGCTGGAAGAGATCAAAGAGGCGTTGTTTGAAGCGGAAGAAGCGCTGATTGTCGCCCAGGAAAGGCAGGAAGACGTTTTATATAATCAGCAGGAAGTGCAGCAGCAAAAAAGTTCCTGGCAGGAACAGTGGGAAGCCTACCGGACCACCAGCTCAAGCTATAAAGAACAGGCCGAAGTGCAACGGGTAAAAACCGTGCAATTGGAAAACCAGAATCGTCAGTTGCAAATCCGTTTGGATAAATTGCAGGGCGAGCGTAGCGAGCTGGAATCCAGCGAGTTGCAAAGCGAGATTGAATCGCTGGATACCAGTATCGAAATTATTGAGACGCAGCGCGACGAGCTGCAAAAGCAGCTTGAAGACCTGCATCAACATATCCGCGAGCAGCGGCAACAGATCAAACAGTATCATGATGAATTGCATACGCGCCGCTCGGAAATGCAAAGCGTAAAAGGCAAAATCACCTCGCTGGAATTATTGCAGCAGCATGCGATGGGTAAAGACAACAAGCATCTGAGCGCATGGCTTGCGTCGGTGGATTTGGTCGAAAACCGGCGGCTGGCCGAGTTTCTTGACGTGCAGGCAGGCTGGGATACGGCGGTTGAAACGGTTTTGGGCAGTTATCTTGAGGCGATTTGTATAGAAAGTGCCGATCAGGTTATTCCGGGCTTGCAGCGTTTGACGGATGAGTCGTTGATGCTGGTTGAGACTGGAGCCAATGTAAAGCCCTCTCCAGAGGGAGAGGGTTGGGTGACGACTGCAAGGATGCAGGAGGTAGAGCAACGCAGGGAGCAGTTGCCGAGGGGAAATTCGAATAAGGAAGAATGCTTGTTTGAATCCCCTCATCCCAGCCTTCTCCCTGAGGGAGAAGGAGCACAACTACTGGATAAAGTAAAAGCACCATGGGATTTAAGCAATTTACTGGCCGGAGTTTACTGCGCCGATGACCCCGAAACCGCAAGAACCTTATCAACCCAGCTCAAGCCGCACGAATCGGTCATCACCCCCGACGGCACATGGTTCGGCTCCGGCTGGATAAAAATAATCCGCGCCAAAGACAGCAAAACCGGCGTATTGCAGCGCGAAAAAGAATTACGCCTGCTAAAACAACGCCAGGAAGACCTACACATCGAAATTGAAACGTTTGAAGACCAGCTGGAAAATGCCGAAACCGGTTTGAAAGACGCGGAAGCCACGCGCGAATCGACCCAGCAACAGGACAATAGCCTGGGCAGCGAACTGTCGATAAAAAGCGCCGAGTTCAGCGCGCATTCCGCCCGGCTGGAACATCAGCAACGCCGCCTGGAACAGGTTTGCAACGATATTGACGATATAAGCCGCGAGACCGCTGAAAACGCCGAGACTATCGCCGAAGCCCAGCTGTTGCAGGACCAAGCCGAACAGGTCATGGCCGAGCAGGAGCAAAAAAAGCAAAGCCTGGAAGCGCTGAATCAGCAACTGCAATCCGAGCAACAGCGTATCGATCAGTCCGTCAATGAAGCCGGGCAACAGGTTTACAGCATCAAATCGCAAATCGAATCGCTACGTTCTTCCGAAACCTTAACCGGCAAACAGTTGGACCGTTTAAAGCTGCAACATCAACAGTCGGTTGAGCGCATCGCCGAGCTGGAGAAGAATCTGCATCAAACGCTGACGCCGATGGACGAAGAAAAAAAGCAGCTGGAGCAAATGGTTGTCGATAAGGCGCAGTTGGAGGTTCGCCTTAAAAAACAACGCCAGCTTCAAGAAGACCTTGAAGCGGAAATAACCCAGCTATCCGAAGAACATATCCGTGTGCAACGGGCTTTGGAAAAGCAAAAAGAAGCACTGGATACGATCCGTTTTGAATTGCAGGAAAGCAAAGTGCGCCAGCAAACCGTCAACGAGCAGCTGAAAGAAATCGATGCCGATGTCGAACAGGTGCTGCAAAACTTGCCGGAACAAGCCGAAGAAAACCGCTGGAAAAGAACGGTTGACGATTTAGGAGGACAAATCGAAAGATTGGGTACTATCAACCTGACCGCGATAGAGGAATACAAGGCTCAGTCCGAGCGCATGGAGTTTTTGAATGAGCAACACGCCGATTTAATCGAAGCATTGCAAACCTTGGATCAGGCGATCAGCAAGATCGATAAAGAAAGTCGGCTGCGTTTTAAAGAAACATTCGATAAAATAAACACCGGCTTACAGGAAAAGTTCCCCAAATTATTCGGCGGCGGTCATGCCTATCTGGAATTGACGGAACAGGACGAGCTGGAATCGGGCGTAAATATTATTGCCAGACCTCCCGGTAAGAAAAATAGCTCCATTCATTTGTTGTCCGGTGGAGAAAAAGCGTTAACGGCGGTCGCCTTGGTATTCTCGATTTTCGAACTCAATCCGGCGCCTTTTTGTTTATTGGATGAAGTCGATGCGCCATTGGACGATGCTAATGTTGGACGGTTTTCAAAGATGGTAGAAGAGATGTCGGCATCGGTACAGTTTTTGTATATTTCCCATAACAAAGTGACTATGGAAATTGCAAAACAACTGGCAGGTGTTACTATGAAAGAGCCGGGCGTGTCCCGGATGGTCGCGGTTGATATTGAAGAAGCAGTGAGTCTGGCGGAAATCTAATGGATAAAGAAATATTAAGAATAGTAATTATCGCAACCGGCATGGTTGTAGTTATCGGCATGTTGGTTTGGGCTTATATCAAGGATAAAAAAGCGCAAGAAGAGATGGAACTTTACGACGATGAGGGCGATTATGACGATGAAGCGCTAGAGATAGATGGCTTCGAGGATGATGCCAAGGACGACTTTGACATTGCACCGATAGGAGCGGCTAAAGCGCATGCCGGCGCTCATCAAGCTCATGATAAGTCGGATCGGTATTACGACCAAGACGATAGCGACGATGACTATTACGATGAACAGGATGACGATGTAGAGCCGCCGCCACGCGCTGCCGCACCGGCGATTATTCAGTTCAGCATTATCACCAAGGCGGACGAAGACTTTAACGGCGCCGATTTGGTTGAAGCGTTTAAAATGGTCGGCCTTGAATACGGCAGTTTGAAAATATTCGAGCGATTGGATGCTAACCGATTGGTTGATTTCGGCGTGGCCTGTATTGTAGAGCCGGGTACTTTCCCGGAAAAAGATTTAGACAAGTTTTACTGCCCCGGCATCGTGTTTTTTATGCAGCCCGAAGCATTGGACGATGCGCCGGCCGTTTTTGACGATTACATAGAAACGATCAACCTGCTGGCCGCGAAATTGGACGGCGTGATTCTTGATCATAGAAGACAACCGCTGACTGACGCGACCGTTCAAGCTATTCGTCAGAGCTTGTGATTTCGATGGATGCAGGTTCAGGTTACGCATAGTAAGACATAACACCACGAAGACACGAAGGACACGAAGTTTTATCCTGCATGCCAGTCATTTTTTGCGCTGGTTCCCAAGCTCCAGCTTGGGAACCCAGATCGCGAAGCTCTCGGCAACTGCTCCTGCGTTGCTCTACCTCCCCCATCCATGGGGTCGTAGCTTCGCGAGACAGGAAGCTAGAGCTTCCTGTACCGAATTCCCAAGCCGGAGCTTGGGAACTAGCGCATTCAGCGCAATCCTTAATTTCCGTTCAGATTACTTACGATGCCATCCCTCAGCAATACACAGTTAGAGCTTCTTAAAGAAGCCGATCTTTCAACCCATTTGATCCCAGAGCAGATCGCTCAAATTGCAACAGAAGCCAACCCGCAACAACTGACCGATGAACAGTTGCTTGAGTTCCTGCAAATCTGCAACGCTTTGTACCGCAGCGGCGAACCGCTTGTTTCCGATGCGGACTATGACTTTATTTTTCTGGCGGAACTGAAAAAACGCCACCCCCATCATCCTTATTTAGAAACCGTCGAACCGGAAGTTATCGTTGTCGGCAAGACCGTCGCATTGCCTGAGCCGATGCTGTCAACGGAAAAGACTTATACAAAAAACGGCATCGAAAAATGGCTGTCCCGGCTGGAAAAAGCCGCCAAAGACCTTGACGTGGATTTTTCAACGTTAATGATCCGGGCCACGCCAAAGCTGGACGGTTATGCGGCTTACGATGACGGCAAGATACTTTATACGCGCGGCGATGGCCGCAAAGGAACCGACATTAGCCGGGTCTTCGAGCGCGGTTTGATCGTCGGCGGCAATGGGCAAAGAGGGCAAGGCGCGGGTGAAATCGTGGTCAGTCAAACCTATTTCAATACCTATTTAGCCGACTATTTTGAAAACTCCCGGAATTTTCAGGCCAGCATCATTAAAGAAAAAGACCTGGAGCAACACGCGTTGGAAGCCATACAAAATCATGCCGCAGTGTTTTTTCCATTCTCCCAATTACCCGCTTGGCAAGGCACTGCTGCCGAGATGCTGGCCGATTTCGATCATGTCGTCAAAAGCGTCTATGCTTTGGTCGATTACGATGTCGATGGCGTTGTTTTTGAGCTGGTCGGCAATGAACAAATAAAAAAACATCTAGGCGCAACGCGGCACCATCACCGCTGGCAAATTGCCTACAAAAACAATGTAGAAACCGCCGAAGTGATTGTGTTAAACGTCATTCCGCAAACCTCCCGTTCCGGTCGGGTCAATCCCGTTGCCGAGCTGACGCCGACCAAACTCAGCGGTGCGATGATTTCCAGGGCGACGGCGCATCATTACGGCATGGTCAAGAAACTGGGCATCGGTGTCGGCACCTTAATTGAATTAACGCGCTCGGGCCTGGTGATACCTAAAATCGAGCGGGTCATTATTCCGAAAGAGCCGCAAATCCCCGAGCATTGCCCCAGCTGCGGCAGCGAGTTGGCTTGGGACAGCGACTACCTTTATTGCCTGAACACCACAAAATGCCCGGCGCAAATTGAAAACAGCATCGAACACTTTTTCAGAACCTTGGCGAACATCGACGGTTTCGGGCAAAAAACCGTGGAAAAACTTCATGCTTTCGGCGTCAATTCGATTTATGCCGTTTATCAGCTGAATATGGAGCAATTGCAAGGCATGGGTTTTGGCGACAAAACCGCGCAAAACCTGCTGGATCAATTACACCGCAGCAGAACCGAAGCCATAGAAGACTGGCGCTTTCTGGGTGCTTTCGGCATTCTCCGGATGGGCCTGGGCAATTGCGAACGCCTGTTGCAGCATCATCATTTGCTGGATATTTTCAACCTGACCGTTGAAGACGTGATGAACATCGAAGGTTTTGCCGATAAAACCAGCGCCGCCGTGGTTGAATGTCTGGCAAAAATCAAAAACGATTTTATGCAAATTTACGATCTGGGTTTTAACCTAATCCAAACGCCGTTAATTGCCGAACAGCAGCAAAACATCAGCTCGATTTCCGGCAAAATTATTGTTTTTACCGGCACCATGGTTCACGGCAAACGCGATGAGATGAGCAAGGAAGCCAAACGTCTGGGGGCAAAAGTGGCTAGCTCGGTTACCGGGAAGACTGATTTTTTGGTTACCGGTTCGGATGTGGGGGCTGCGAAAATTGCTGCGGCTATGGAAAAGGGGGTGCGGGTTATCAGTGAAGAGGAGTATTTGGGGTTGTTGGGGAAGTGATTTTTTTGTGGGTTGACGGTGTCGTATTTGTTTATACGGCCTGTCCTGTTATTGTGAGGTTTATCGTTCCCACGCTCCGGCGCTCGTTGTTATACACAAGTCTTTAAAATCACGTCGTTCCGGCAGGGATTGCCGGAATCCACGACTTGTATGATTAAAAAAGCAACAAATCCAGTTTTTACTAGAATAGGCCTTCTAGTGAAAAAAGGCTGAGGTAGACCGATACGACTGGGGTGTATTCAATAACACCGCCGTGCAGCCAAGGTCGCTTCAGCCTCCTTTTAAAACTCGAACAGTTGTCAGGAACACGGTGTGATTCCGCATTTTACAAGAATGAGTGCCCAAGGTAATTATGATGTCAGCCCCTATAGAGATACAGCC
>Ga0208789_1000083_pt1 | contig 142836 bp, 106 predicted proteins | sample Methanotroph_Enr_FD_187368 | JGI IMG/M metagenome (GOLD analysis project Ga0208789, IMG submission 187368) | Enriched soil microbial communities from Old Woman Creek wetland in Ohio, USA - Methanotroph_Enrichment_5 (SPAdes) (version 2) | ecosystem: Environmental > Terrestrial > Soil > Wetlands...
TTCCTCCCGATAGCTATCGGGATTTGCCAACTTATTCACACCTCAAACTTTCTACAGGGTTTTTAATTGCTGCTTTATATGATTGATATGAAACCGTCAGCAATGCAATTCCCAATGCCAGTAAACCCGCCATGGCAAAGATCCACCAACTCAGTTCGGTTTTGTAGGCAAAGCTTTCGAGCCATTTGTTCATGGCATAATATGCAATGGGCGTGGCAATTACAAAGGCAATGGCAACCCATTTCACAAAATCGCGGTTGAGCATAGTCATCACTTCCGAAATGCGGGCTCCGTTTACCTTCCGGATACCAATTTCCTTGATGCGGCGTTGGCAGGCAAACAGCGACATGGCCAATATACCCAGGCAACAAATTACAATGGCGCATCCGGCAAACAGCGAAAAAGTACGTCGGAACTGAAGTTCCGACTGGTACAGGTTTTCAATTGCCTGATCGAAAAAATTAATCTCGACAGGGAAAGAAGGGGAAAGGTCGGCTGTAGTTGCTTTTATTTCTTGAATGGTTGAGTGCAAAGTGCTAAAATCTTTGGTGTTCAGGCTAATCAGGCAATACGATGCCCACGATTTGTTTTGAATGACAAGCGAACCAACGGGTTGGCTAAATGATTTGTAATGAAAATCTTTGACCACCCCAATTATTTCTGAAAGGCTGGCATCCGGGCCAAAACCCATCATGATTTTGGCGCCGATCGGATTGTCCATTTTGTTTTCGCGCAGGAAAGTCTCGTTCACCACCATCTTATTTTTGTCGGTAGTTAGATCATCCAAGAAAAAGCGGCCTTGGGTAAGTTGCAATCCGGTCATCCCGAAGAAAGCGGCATCGGCACTAAAGGTGTCAAAATCAAGTTGCTTTGTCACTCCATTTATAGTTTGGTTGGTTCTCCAGTGCGAGAAGGGTTTTCCGGGGAAAAATTGGGTGAACGAGGCTTGTGCGATGTTGGGTTTTTCCTGAAGAAGCTTTTTCAGTACCTCTTTTTTGTCGCCCAATTGAGGAGTTAGCTTTATCCCGATGATGTTTTCCTGATTGAACCCCAGATTATTGCTTCCGAAATTGACCTGTTTTTGCACTAGCACTGTAAAGGCAATGAGCACAATGGCGATTATAAGTTGGGTTGTGACCAAAACACCCCTGAAAATGGAACTTGAGGAACCCGGCTTAACTGCTTTCTTCAGGTTATCGACCACTTTCGATGACGAGATGCGGAAAGCTGGTATCACACTGAATATTAGGCTTATGACGAAAGTGCCAACAATGGAACCGATCAAAAAAGAAGGTTTGTAAAGTAACTCCGGGTTGAAATGAATACCGGTATAACTGCTGATGAAAGGGAACAGAAGCCGAATAATAAAAATGGCTAAAAAAAGCGACATCAGAAACAATAGGAAAGCTTCGGAGAGTATCGATTTCAGGATGGTCGTTTTACTTGCACCAATAACCTTTAGCACCCCGGTTTGCCTAATCTTTTCCATCCATTGCGACGAGGAAATGTTGATAAAATTGATCAGCGCGATCATTAGCACGAGCGCAGCCACCAAGAGCAGGATCATTACCTTTTGTTTGTCGCCGCTAAGTAAATAACCGCTTCCTAAAAGATTGAATTTTGAGAAGTAGACTGCCTGAAAGGAGTTCAGTTTCAATTTTGAATAGTCTTGTTGATCCTGATTGTTCTTAGGGAAAAGGGCGGCTATCTTTTTTGCGGTTTCATCGGGTATTACGCCTTTTTTCAGGAGTATGAATGTCTGAAAACTGTTCCATCCCCAATCGGTAAACTCTTCGCCATTCGATTGTACGATTTTGCGGGTGGCAATGGAAGTAATTGCGCTAAACCGAAGGCAGGTATTGGCTTGTGGCTCGTTAATGACGGCAGAAACGGTCAGCTCTTTGTCATTGTTCATCTTCACTGTTTTGCCCAAAGCCGGTTCTTGCCCAAAAAGCTTTTCGGCCAGCGGTTTGGTCAGTACAACGGTCATCGGCTCTTTCAAGGCGCTCTCCAGATTTCCTTCAGTGGCTTGATAGCTGAAAAGCTTAAAGAAATCGGCATCGGCAAAAACAATGTCCGAAGTAATCGGGTCGCGATCGCCTGTCTGAAATACCGGGGCTTCCCAGGCATCGGCCAGCCTGACAGCCGATTCCACCTCCGGAATGTTCAGGTCGATCTGGTCTTTTAATATGGCAGGCATATACATCCGGCCATTCAGATCGGCGTATAGGTAAAGCCGGTCGCCATTTTTATGGTAATTGTCGGTGGTCAACTCGCTGTATGAATACACTGAGAGGATAATAACCAAAGCCAGACTAATGGCCAGGCCAACCAGGTTAATCAGGTTGGTCGCTGGTTCCCGTACAAAATTCCGATAAGTTGATTTAAAAATATTTTGCATGGCCTAATATTGGTTTAGTAATTCAGGATCAAAGATTTCTGTTAATCAGCTTAATTATAATTCAAGACTTTATTCATACCTCAGTGCCTCCACCGGATTCCTTGTGGCTGTTTTCCTCCCGATAGCTATCGGGATTTGCCAACTTATTCACACCTCAAACTTTCTACAGGGTTTTTAATTGCTGCTTTATATGATTGATATGAAACCGTCAGCAATGCAATTCCCAATGCCAGTAAACCGGCCAGGGCAAAAATCCACCAACTCAATCCGGTTTTGTAGGCAAAGCTTTCGAGCCATTTGTTCATGGCATAATATGCAATGGGCGTGGCAATTACAAAAGCGATGGCTACCCATTTTACAAAGTCGCGGTTGAGCATGGTTATTACCTCGCTGGTTCGTGCACCGTTTACTTTCCGGATACCGATTTCTTTAATCCGGCGTTGGCATGCAAACAGCGACATGGCCAGTATACCCAGGCAACAAATTACAATGGCACATCCGGCAAACAATGAAAAAGTACGGCGGAATTGAAGTTCTGATTGGTACAGGTTTTCAACAGCTTGGTCGAGAAAACTGATTTCGACCGGGAAAGACGGGGAAAGCATGTTGGTTTCCGATTTAATTTCCTGAATAAACCGATCCATTGATTTGAAATCCTTCGTGTTAACACCAACCAGACAATACGACGACCTCGGTTCATTTTGGATAATGAGCGAGCCAATTGGCGTTGTCACCGGTTTGTAATGAAAATCTTTCACCACGCCAACTATTTCGGCAAGTGGGGGATTTTCACCAAAGCCCATCACGAATTTAGCGCCAATCGGGTTTTCCATTTTATGTTCGCGGACAAAGGTTTCGTTCACGATCATCTTGTGCGCATCGGTAACCAGGTCGTCGGAGAAAAACCGGCCCTGAACAAGCTGAAGCCCAAGCATCTGACAAAGGTTGGCATCGCTGCAAAAGGTGTCAAAATTGAGTTCTTTTTCCCCTCCTTCTAATTTCTGAAACGATGTCCAGTGTTCGTTTAGCTTTCCGGGGTAAAATTGTGTGAATGAAACTTTTCCTGCATTTGGGTTATCCTGAATCAGCTTTTTTAGCACTTCTTTTTTCGCACCTAATTGCTCTGTGAGTTTTATCGCGATAATGTTTTCTTGATCGAACCTGAAGTTGTTGCTTCCAAAGTTGACCTGTTTTTGCACCAATACCGTGAAGGAAATCAGAACAATAGCTATTACAAATTGGGTGGAAACAAGAATACCCCTGAAAATAGAATTGGTTGCCCCTGGCTTCAGTGTTTTTTTTAGGTTATCGACTGCATTTGACGACGAAATACGCATGGCCGGAATGATGCTGAAAATCAGGCTCAGAAGGAATACCCCGGAGATAGAAACAAACAGGAATGATGGTTTATAAAGTAAAAGTGGGTTGAAATGAATGCCGGTATAGCTGCTGACGAAAGGGGATGAAAGCTGAACTATTAAAATGGCAAGGAAGAGCGACATCAGGAACAAAATAAAAGCTTCGGTAAGAACACTTTGCAATATGGAAGTTTTACCAGCGCCAATTACTTTAAGCACACCGGTTTGCTTTATTTTTTCGAGCCATTGCGACGATGAAATATTGACAAAATTGACCAGTGCAATAATCAGCACCAAGGCTGCAACCATCAGGAGAATCATTATCTTTTTTCGGTCGCCGCAATGCATATAGTTACTCCCACCATGCGAAAAATCTGAAAAGTAAATTTCCCTGAAAAGATTCAGTTTGTATTTTAAATAGTTTCGATCTCCCTGATCTTCTTTAGGGAAAAGGGAAACAATTTTTTGTGCAGTTTCGGTTGGATTGGCATCTTCTTTTAAAAGCACAAACAGGTTAAAGTTCCACCAGTTCCAATTAACAAATTCATCTCCGTTGGAAAAAACAATTTTTCGGGTGTCGTTGGAGGTTATTGAGCTAAACGAAAGGCAGCTATTGGTTTTTGGTACTTTAATTACTGCCGATACTGTTAATGTTTTTTGGTTGTTTATTTTGAGCGTTTTGCCCAAAACCGGTTCTTTCCCAAACAGCTTTAGAGCCAGTGGTTCGGTGAGTACAATGGTCATTGGCTCTTTTAGGGCAGTGCCTAAGTTCCCCTCTACAGCTTCGTAAGTAAAAAGCTTGAAGAAGTCCGGATCGGCTGTAACAATGTCGGAAGTTATTGGATCATGATTATCGACTTGAAAAACGGGAGCTTCCCATGTCCCGGCAATTCTGACTGTTGATTCAATTTCAGGAATGTTCAGGTCAATCTGGTCTTTGAGAATGGCTGGTATATTCATTCGTCCTTCAGTCAGATCAGAATAGGAATAAACCCGGTCGCCATTTTTATGGTAGTTGTCTGTGGTCAGTTCGCTGTACGAATACATTGAAAGGATAATAACCAGGGCCAGACTAACAACCAATCCCAACAGGTTTATCAGGTTAGTAGCCGGTTTTCTGACAAAATTTCGATAGGTCGATTTAAAAATATTTTGCATGGCCTGATATTGTTTTAGTAATTCAAAATCAAAGATTTCAGTTAGTCAGCTTAATTATAATTCAAGACTTTATTCATACCTCAGCGTCCACCGGATTCCTTGTGGCTGCTTTCCTCCCGATAGCTATCGGGACTTGCCAACTTATTCATACCTCAAACTTTCTACAGGGTTTTTAATAGCTGCTTTATATGATTGATATGAAACCGTCAGCAATGCAATTCCCAGAGCCAGCAAACCCGACATGGCAAAGATCCACCAACTCAGTTCGGTTTTGTAGGCGAAGCTTTCGAGCCATTTATCCATAGCGTAATATGAGATTGGAGTGGCAATTACGAAGGCGATGGCTACCCATTTCACAAAATCGCGGTTGAGCATAGTCATCACTTCCGAAATGCGGGCTCCGTTTACCTTCCGGATACCAATTTCCTTGATGCGGCGCTGGCATGCAAACAGCGAAACGGCTAAAATTCCCAGGCAGCAAATCACGATGGCGCAACCCGCAAACAGCGAGAAGGTTCGGCGGAACTGCAATTCCGACTGGTACAGGTTTTCGACGGCCTGATCCAGAAAGCTGATTTCGACCGGAAACGAAGGAGATAGCCCGATGGCGCTCTTTCTGATATCCAGAATGGCCTTGTTCAATGCCGAATAATCCGATGTTTGAAGGTTAACAAGGCAGTAGGAGGCAAACGGTTCATTCCGGATGGCCAAAGGCAGAATGGGCTTATTTACGGGCTTGTAATGAAAATCTTTGACCACGCCAATAATTTCGCAAACACTGCCATTCATGCTGAAAAATTTAACGCCTAGCGGGTTCTGCAGTTTATTCTCGCGGGCAAAGCTTTCGTTCACCACCACTTTATTGGCATCGGTCGAAAGATCTTCAGAATAAAAGCGCCCTGAAATCAGTTGCAGTCCCATCGTTTCGAAAAATCCGGTATCGGCGCCAAAAGTGTCGTAACTCAATTGTTTGGGTTCACCGGCGGCATCCATTTTGGTTTCCCAATACGAAAGCGGTTGACCGGGGTAATATTGTGAAAATGAGATTTTTCCTACTGAAGGTCTTTCAAGAAGCATTTTCTTCAGAACCTCTCTTTTGCCCATCAGTTCGGGAGTTAATTTGATTCCGATGACATTTTCCTGGTTGATGCCCAGATTACTGCTTCCGAAGTTGACCTGTTTTTGAATCAAAACCGTAAAAGCAATTAAAACGATGGCAATGGAGAATTGTGCAGTCACCAGGATTCCGCTTGAACCCGATTTTTTGGTGCGTGGTTCAACTGCCCGGCGAAGGTTGTCAATCGCGTTTGACGACGAAATGCGAAGGGCAGGGATGATACTGAAAATCAAGCTCAATGCCAAGGTTGAGGCTACGGCGATTCCTAAAAATTCAGGCGAATAAATCAGTTGCTGATTAAACTGAATTCCGGTGTAATTGCAGATGTATGGCGTAAAAATGCGGATGAGTAGGATGGCAAAAAACAGCGAAATCAGGAAAAACAGAAATGCTTCGGAAACCACCTGGAAAAGTAAGGTCGCCCGGCTTGCACCGTTGACTTTCATCACGCCGGTTTGCCTGATTCGTTCGAGCCATTGCGAAGCCGAAATATTGATGAAGTTGACCAACGCGATGATGAGTACCAAAGCCGCTACCAGCAAGAGAATCATGACTTTTTTCTGATCACCAAAATGCAGGTAGTTGCCATTGAACAAAGCGAATGGCGAAAAGTAAAGTTTTTTCAGGGGCGTCAATTTGGCTGCCGATTCTTTGGTGCGCATTTCGCTGGGGAAAAGAGCAGCAATCTTTTTAGCCGTTTCGTCCGGGCTGGTTCCCTCTTTCAGCAGAACAAAGGTTTGGAAAAGGCAGAAAGGCCATACTTTAAATTCGGCCTCGTTGGGCATGACCACTTTTCTGGTGGCCATCGATGTCAGCGCACTGAACGAAAGGCTCGAATTAGCCTCCGGATCTTCAATCACCGCCTTGATGGTGAGTTCTTTCTCGTTGTTCAGTTTCAGGGTTTTGCCAGTTGCAGGTTCTTTTCCAAAAAGCTTTTCCGACAAGGTTCGGGTGACCATCACGGTCATCGGCTCTTTCAGCGCTAGTTCCGGATTGCCTTCAATTACTTTGTACGTAAAGAGTTTGAAGAAATCTTCATCGGCAAAAATCAGGTCCGAAGTGATGGGATCTTTACCTGTAACCTGGAATACGGGCGCTTCCCACGTTCCGGCAACGCGGACGGTCGATTCCACACCGGGCAAACTCAGGTCGATATTATCTTTTAAAACTCCAGGGGTATAAATCCGTGGTAAATTATTCACATCAGAATACAGGAAAACCCGGTTGCCGTTTTTATGGTAGTTGTCGGTGGTCAGTTCGCTGTACGAATACAACGAAAGAATAATGACCAGGGCCAGGCTAATGGCCAGACCAAGTAAATTGATTAAGTTGGTTGCTGGTTTCCGGACAAAATTCCGATAGGTTGATTTGAATATGTTTCGCATAAATCAGTTTTTAGGCTACAGGTTTATTAATTCTTTTAGAAATCCTTCGGCATAAAGCATGGTAACGCTTATAATAAGTCCGATACAGCTGCCGAATGCCACTTCTTTCAAGGTATGTCGTTCCAACACAATTCTCGACCAGGCGATTAATCCGGAGAACAGAAAAACGGCAAGCCCGATCCGGAGATCAACCATCAGGATAAGCGCAGAGAGGTAAATATTGAGGGATACATGAAGCGAGCTCTTTATGAACAGATTGATAACCTGTGATATAATGATAAGTATGGTAGCAAACAACACGCTTATGCTGAAGTTAGAACCCGGACTGGTTTTGAATGAGATACCTGTTACAACGATCATTAACGGAATGATAAAAGTATATAGCGTTTTTCGTTGTATCCGGTCTGAAACATCGAAATTGGTGTATGTTCCGTTTTTGGATTTGACATAAATTCGTAGAAATAAGGGCAAGAAAATACACCCGATAATCAATGTTGAATTCAGAAGCGCTTTTTCAAAATCTTCAAATGCAAACATCATTACAGCCACAAATAGTGGTATGGTTAGCAAGGGATGACCAACAAAAGAGATTGCCTTCGCGATTTTAAGTTGCTCTGTTTTCATTCGTATATAATTTGTTTTTTAATTGTCGAATGGAATTCACATGATAGAAAATATTCATTCCTGTTAATGTTTCCATGAATCATGCTCATTTCATCTGAATGTAATTTATCTTGATTTCGTTGGTGTTTCATCCCAAGTGAAACCCTGATGGCCTAACTTATTCATACCTCAAACTTTCTACAGGGTTTTTAATCGCTGCTTTATATGATTGATATGAAACCGTCAGCAATGCAATTCCCAGAGCCAGCAAACCCGCCAGGGCAAAAATCCACCAACTGAGAGCGGTTTTGTAGGCAAAGTTTTCGAGCCAAAGGGTTGAAGCGTACCATGCGACTGGCGTTGAAACTGCAAAAGCAATGATTACCCAAACCACAAAATCACGATTAAGGAAAACAATTATTTCGCCAATGCGCGCACCTGTTACTTTCCGGATACCAATCTCTTTGGTTTTCTGCCGACTGATCAGCAATGAAAGTCCAAATAAACCCAGACTTGCAATCAGGATTGCAATTACTGACAGTAAGCCAATAATTTTTGAGAACCGCATATCCGATTCATAAATCTGTTTCAGCATATCGTTTGTAAAGTCGAAATCGAAGGCTGCCGTCCCTCCGGTCGATTCCCATGTGTTTTTAAGAAAAGCAATGGTTTCCTGTATGTTCCCGGTTTTGATTTTAACGGCTATTTCCCGGCACATTTTTGGATCTAAACCAATAATCATTGGGCTGATTGCTTCGTGGATAGAATACATGTTGAAATCTTTAACAACTCCAATTACAGGGCCATAAGCAGTTTGCTCCCCGATTACTTCTTTCAGTCCGAGCGCTTTAATGGCCGATTCGTTAACCAGAACTCCGGAGTTATTTTTCGAACGGTCAAAATCAGAACCCAATACAAGTTTCATCCCCATTGTCTGGGCAAAGCCATAATCGACAAAAAGACCGTTAACCTTCACCATTTCCGTTTTTTTGTCAACTCTTGGAATCGACATATACATTTTCCCTTTGTGCGGCGGAATCCACAAGGCTCCGCTAACCTGAAGGATATTGTGATTTTTGCTGATTTCCTGTTTGAACAGTTCGTAGTTATGATCGTTGAGCGGGATTCTGAGCAGGCCTTCTTTTTCAATGCCCAAATCTTTATTGAAAGCATAATGAACCTGTTTTTGGACCAATGTCATTACTGCAATCAACACCATGAAAACCGATACCTGAAAAACCACCATGGCTTTTCGTAGCATGTGCTTGTTGCCTGCATCGGAGTGTTTGCCTTTCAGTATTTCGACGAGCCTGAACGAAGTTATTTTGGTTGCTACCAGAAATCCGGATAAAGCGCCAGTGCCAACGGCTATGGCAACCAGAATTGCTATACTAGCCAGAAACTGGCTCGTGATGGAAAGGCTATACGATTTCCCGAGGAGTTGGCTGATATAGGGCAACGACAAATGCCCTGCCAGCAATGCAAAAGGCAGAGCAATAAGAGATACTAGAACAGATTCGAGTACCATTTGCCTGACAAGGGTATTCCGGGGCGCTCCGCAAACTTTGCGAACAGCCAACGCTTTGGTTTGGGTTAATGCCTGTGCCGACGACAAATTAAGATAGTTTATACAGGCTACAGCCAGTATTAATATGCCTATTGAGGCCAGAATAAAAAGCATCGCTCGATTGCCTTCGTCCCCTCCATTGTTATCGACTATTTTACCTGAACCGAAATAAACATCGCCCAATGCCTGAAGCGATAGGTTGAGCTTGTTGTCTTTGTCAGAATGCTCAATACCCAATTGATGTAGCTTTTTTGTGAGTTGAGAAGCCGATGCACCCTCTTTCAGCAAAAGGTAATTCGTGAAGAAAAGTCCGTTTCCCCAGGCCCAGGATTCTTTCATCTGCTGGCTGGTAGGCGCTTCTCCGGTTGAAATCATATTCTGGGTTAATTTTTCAAGGCCAAATTCGGGACTGGCAATGAACGAAGCTTGTATGGTCGAGTTTCGTGGAAAATCTTCGAAAATGGCCACTACTTCCATTGAGGTAACGTACCCTTTTTTGCGGACGCTCAGTATTTTTCCAACCGGGTTTTCGGATCCAAAATATTTCTTCGCTGTGCTCTGGCTAAGCATTATTTTTTCCTTTGACTGGTCAAAACCAGAAAGGCTTCCCTGAATTAAATTTATTCCAAAAACATCAAGAAAAGCTCCTTCTGTACAAAGCACGTCTTTGTCGGGAATATATTCCTCGCCCTTTTTTACCTCAATATCCGAAATATTGCACTGATGAATCACGGCCTCTACCTCGGCCAACTGCTCCTTGGCGGTCTCGCCAACAATAATTGGCGTATTGGCCCAAACATTGTTGTCCGCTTCGTTGTGGTTCGTGATGCGGTATATCCTTTCCCGATTGGCAAACGAACTATTGTAGTTCAACTCGTTCAGCACAAAAACCAAGATTACAGCTACAATGCCTAACCCGAGGACTAATCCTGTTAAATTGATCAGTGTATTTGTTTTGTCTGTTTTCAGGTGCCTGAAACTTATTCGTAGATTGTTTTGGACGTCCATTTTTTTTTTGTTGATAATATTTCATTTATCCTCAGCTCGATCACCGTGTTTTGTCATTTGTACCGAACCCCGATTTTGAATGGCAGCATAGTACCCCTGCCAACGCACTGTTTTAAATCGCAAATACAATCTTGTTTGCAATATCTTTCCTGATAATCCCATCTTCCAGCCTGATGATCCGTTTGCCGTATTCTGCAAATTTTTCGTTGTGGGTTACCTGTATGATCGTCATTCCTTCCTTATTTAGTTCCTGAAGTGTTTCCATAATCATTTCGCCCTGGACAGATTGCAGGTTTCCGGTAGGCTCGTCGGCCAGCAACAGTTTAGGTTTGCCAATAATGGCACGGGCGATTCCAACCAATTGTTGCTGCCCACCCGAAAGTTGTTGTGGAAACAAGTCTTTTTTGGCGACCATATTGAAGCGGTCGAGCAGGTCGGCAACCATTGCCTGACGGTCTTTACTTTTTACTCCTTTGTAAATCAGCGGAGTTTCAATGTTTTCGTACACGGTCATTTCTTCAATCAGGTGATAAGCCTGAAAAATAAACCCCATGAAATTTCGGTGGTAATCAACCTTTGCTTTTTCTTTCAGGTCGAGTACTGATTTGTCGTAAAGTGAATATTCACCAGCCGAAGGGGCATCGAGTAGGCCAATGATATTCAGTAAAGTAGATTTTCCCGAACCGCTGGGTCCCATGATGCTCAGGAATTCGCCTTCGTTTACTTCCAGGTTAACGGCTTTCAGCACGAATGTCCGCTGAAACTTTGAATCGTAATACTTGTCGATGTTGTGTAAGTGTATCATATTAAGTGTTTTTGTTTGTTTGTATTTTTAAAGGTTGACTCAGGGTTTCACTCGAAGTGGAGTCCTGACTTAGTTTTCTGTTTCACCATTCCGTCCGAAAATGCATTTACACTTTTCTGAATGTCACCGCGCGGACGGCTTTCCACTGGTCGAATTTTTTTCTACAAATATTTCGCCCCTCTGTGGCTTTTCTTTCTTCCTTCTCTTGTCTCTTTTCTGTTTCATATTTTTTATCCGTGAAAATTTAAAATTTGATTTTACTATTTCACCGATAAATTACAAAAGATAGCATCTTTTCGCTGCCCTTTAAGCCCTCCACCCTCGGGGAGGGTTTGGGTGGGGCTATCCTTATTTTATTCATATCTCAACGCCTTCACCGGGTTGCTCACGGCAATCTTCAGTACATGATAACTAATTGTTAATTGGGCAATTACTGCAATGAGTATGATGCCGATAATGAAAACCATGATCGAAAGCGGTTCTTTATAGGTTCCAGGCATTGTTTTGTATATGTAAGCCGCAGCGGGACAAGCGATTAATATGGCACCACCCAGCAAGGCGAATATTTCGTAAGATAGTTGCCGGTAAATTGTCACCACCGAACTGCCCAAAACTTTGCGGACACCGATTTCCTTCGTGCGCCGTTTAATAGTGAAAAGCATCAACCCAAACAACCCGATCGATGAAACGATGAGCGAAACGATGGCAAAAAACAGGAACAATTTCTCGAATGACTTCCAGAGCAGATAAGCGTTTTCAGTAAAAAGAATAACACTAAAATCTTTCACCTCAAAAGGCTCGTTGGGCATTACTGATTCCAATTCGTTTGTAACAAGCTGTTTTACTTTTGGACCGTTGCCCGGAGTAAACCTGACGGTGAGCATTTGGCTGCCAATCAGCACATTGTTATTCAGGAACATGATGTAATTCGGGATAGGATTGTGAACAGAAAAGGCATGAAAATCTTTGACCACACCAATTATTGGGTAAGCTTTTCCGTAAAGAAACAACTGTTTGCCAATCGGATCAGTAAAGCCAAATGCTTTCATCGCCGTTTCGTTGATGATGCAATTCTGGTTATCGGCCGGATATTCGGTTGAGAAATTGCGCCCGTAAGCCATTTTCAGGTTGTAAGTCGGGATGAAATCGTAGTTCACGTAATTGCGCGAAATCATTTCTTTCTGGTCGGGCATGGCACCTTCCCAGGTCACATAACCGCCGATGTTTCCATTAAATGGCATAGTCGCCGACATCGAAACATCCACAATTTCAGGATGTTGTACTAACCGATTTTTAACTGTTTCGAATGGAACCTTGTCTTTCACATTCATTTCGGCAAACACGATGTTCTTATTGTCGAAGCCCAAATCTTTATTCAGGACGAACTTCACGTGATTATTCATGATCAGGCTAACGATGAGCATGAAAAGCGAAATGGCAAACTGGGTGGTTATTAAAAGTTTTTTTGTGCTGAAGGTTTTTCCCCTGTCGTTGAAAAGTTTGCCTTTAAGCACCCGGACCGGGTTGTACGACGAAAGAACCAGCGCCGGATAAATACCTGAAAGAATTCCGGCAATCAGGCTGGCAAGTATCACGATGAGCAGGAGATGTCCTTGAAAAAAGACCGAAAAATCCATGCTTTTATCCAGAATATCATTGAGTACCGGGAATGCCAGCACTGCCGCAACTATACCCAGAACCATCGCAACAAAAGTAAATAGCATGGTTTCGCTCAGGAACTGGACTGCAATGGCCTTCTTCGAGAAGCCAACTACCTTTTTTATCCCGATTTCGCAGGCACGTTGGGTTGAGTTGGCTATCGATAAATTAACATAGTTGATACAGGATAAAATCAGCATGAGTATGGCAGCCAGCGAGAGCATCGACAGGATAATGTAATAATCAGGTTGACTGTTTGGTGACAAGTGCATCTTCGAAAGCGGGTGCAGGTAAGGTGTCGATTTTTCAAAGTCTTTTACATTTTTAAAGGTACCCTTGATTTTTGCATCGACCAGCTTGGGGTCCGCGCCTTTTTTCAGGAGGATAAAGTTGTCGTTGTTGATGGCAGTCCAGTTGTCGCGGAACCCTTTTTGTCCTGAAAGTGTTTCAAAGGTACTCATCGAAATCAGGTACGAAGGATGAAGGCTTGAGTTGACCGGGAAATCGGCAATAACGGCGGTTACGGTTAGCGGATATCGTTTCCCGATTATTATCTGTTTGCCTACTGCCCTGCCTTCAGGGAAAAGCTTCCTCTGAAGTTTTTCGGTAATCACAATGGTATTGGGTTCGGTGAGCGCGTTGGTGGTGCTTCCTTCTTGTACCTGTAGTGTAAAGATATCGAAGATGGAGTTTTCGCACCAGTAACCCAATTTTTCGTACAGTTGGCCTCCATCGGGCAAGGTAAAAAACTGGCCAGAACCCTGGTTTCCCGAAATCTCGCGCATTAGCAACACTTTTTCTACTTCGGGCAAATCGGCCAGCAAATGGTAACGTAAGGCCGAAGGGCTATAGGTACAGAAATTAGTTGGGTACGAATCTTCCTGTTTGGTCTGAACCCGGTAGATGTTATCGTAATTGGAGTTAAATGTGTCGTAATTAAACTCGTAACTCACCAGACTGGCAAAGAGAATAAATGTTCCAAAGCCAAAAACCAGATTGGTCAGGTTTAAAAAACCCGACATCTTATTTTTCAGGATATTCCTGAATACGCTTCGAAAAAAATGTTTAATCATGGCTTTGAGTCTTCAAATTTTGTTTTCTGCATACCAATTAACCAGAAACCGTACCAGAATATTAAGATATTGGCATCCAGCGTTTTTTGTTGTTTCGAATTTTTCAAACTGTCAAGTATTTTGACAGAATTTGTATATTAATTTGTCAACCATTTGCCTGAACTATGATTCACAAGATTTCATGATGGACTTTGAATTTATCCATTTCCAAAATCAGGGTAACCATTTAATTATACGAATCATAGTTTCAAACTATTCGTACCTCAGCGCCTCCACCGGGTTCCTCGTTGCTGCTTTCCAGCTTTGCCAGCTTACTGTTAGCAATGCAATTCCCAACGCCAGCAAACCTGCCAAAGCAAATATCCACCAACTGAGTGTGGTTTTGTAAGCGAAGTTTTCGAGCCATTTGGTCATGGCATAATATGCAATGGGCGTTGCAACCACAAAAGCAATGGCTACCCATTTCACAAAATCTTTGTTTAACAGAACCATGACTTCCGAGATTTTCGCTCCGTTTACTTTACGAACACCGATTTCTTTGGTACGCTGGACAGCTATTTCCATAATAAGCCCAAATATGCCCAGCGATGAAATCAGGATAGAGATAATTACCAGAATATTAAGTAAATGCAACGTCCCGATCTCATACTTATAATTATGCTGCAATTTGGTATCAAAGAAACGGAATTCAAATGGAACATCTGGCGAGATCGTATGCCAAGCCGTGTTTATAGCAGCCAGTGTTTCTACATGATTACCTTTGCCAAGCCGGACAACAGCATTATTATAAGTGTCGAAATCAGGAACATATACAACAGGTTTGGGTGTTTCCCTGAGACTGCGATACTGAACATCGTCAACAATACCCACAACGGTATAATCTTTCCCGTTCATGCCAAGATGTACCTTTTCTCCCAAACTCTTTGAAAGGCCAAGCATATCGGAGGCTGTCTTGCTCAGGATGGCCATGTTTTGCTTTTCCATCGCTTCGGTAAAAGGCACTCCCTCCAGCATCCGGATTTGCAACACATCGAAATAATTAGGAGTAACACCTACAACAGACGCTCCGTCACGGTTTTTTTCATCCGTCTCGCTCGACAGCCGGAAAGGGTTTTCATTATTGATGTATTCGGCCGGTGTATTGCTGGCTGCCGAAACGGCAACCACTCCCGGAAGGTTTTTTAGTTGATTTTTAAATAGTTCGAACTTGTTCTTATCTAAATCGAAGTTCAGATCCACAAGCTGTTCGGCATTAAAACCAAGCTTTTGGACGCTCATCATCTTGATTTGCCGCCCCATGACCAATATTCCTGACACTAGTACCATTGATATAACAAACTGGGTAATTACCAGCAACTTCCGGAGCGAAAAACCAAAAAAGGAATTGATGCGTTGGGATTTCCTTTTCAGTGCAAAAACCGGATTTTCGCGTGCAAAACGAATGGCCGGATATAATCCAGATAAAAGGATCATAACCAATACGATCGGCAATATAAAACCCAGAATTTTTGGAGTCAGCAGGAGCATAAACGAAATTTGCCGGGCGATAATCAGGTTAAAATAGGGAAGGAAAAGCTTGACCAAAAGAAGTGACAGTAAAAAACCACCGGCGACCATTACCAAAGTTTGCATGAAGATGTATTGGACCAGGTGACCTGCATTTGCGCCCAACACCTTTTGTATTCCTGAGAATGTATTTTTGGTTTGAAAGTAAGCGGTTGACAGGTTGATGTAGTTAAACGCGGCCATCAGCAAAATGAGCAAGCCAATAATAACAAACGCGATGACCATGCCCAGGTTTCCTTTGTTTTTATCATCGTCCCAAAGCACGTGCCCCGATTTCAGGTGGATGTCGGTAATGGGTTCCAACTCAAAACGGATGGCCGATTTGGTAGCTACAGAAGCATCTTTAAATACCGGATCGGAATCCAGGTAAATAGCTTTTATTTTATCCTGAAGTTGGCTTGTGTTAGTATTAGGTGCTAAGGATAAGTAATAATCGTACGATTTATTTCCCCAACTGGTCAGGTTTTCTGGTGAAAAGCTTTTCCACGATAAAACCGAGATAACAACATCGGCCCTTTGGTGCGAGGTTTCCGGTAAATCACGGAATACCCCGGTAACCGTAAAATCTTTCAGCCACATTCGAACGGACTGGTTTATTGGGTTTTGGTTTCCGAAAATGTTTCGGGCTGCACGTTCCGATAAAATCATTTGAAGCGGTGCATCCAGCACTTTTGTTGTATCACCTTGCAAAAGCGACGTCCCAAACATCGATAGGAAGTGGGAATCAGAAAACAGGGTATATTCCGATTTATAGTCGTTTTGGTTATACGTCAGGTATTGAGAACCAGGGGAAGATACCAGGCAAGTTTGTGAGCCTTCGGGCAACTGAGGGTCAAGCTTTTCCCTGAACGGATAAGGCAATATGGCATTTATATCGTCGGAAGAACCCCAGATAATTCGGTATTTATTGGCAACCGACGGGATATGCCTGTCAAAACTGAATTCGGTATAAACATACAATACGGTCAGAATACAGACTGCAAATCCCATGGCGAGACCTGAAATGTTAATCAGGGTAAAGCTCTTCCTTTTGAATAAGTCGCGAAAAATAAGTTTAAAATACTGCCTGTTCATATCGTTGAATATTAAAAATATACGTTTAAAGTTGCCTCCTGTTTAGTCAGGATTTCACTCGAAGTGAAGCCCTGACTACTCGTAGCGCAGTGCTTCTACGGGATTCCTGGTAGCTGCTTTCCAGCTTTGAAACGAAACCGTCAACAGCGCAATTCCCAACGCCAGCAGACCAGCCAATGCAAAAATCCACCAGCTTAGCGTGGTTCGGTAGGCAAAGCTTTCGAGCCAGCGGTTCATCATATACCAGGCAATGGGTGTGGCAATAGCAAACGCAAGGGCTACCCATTTCACAAAGTCTTTATTCAGCAAAACCATAACCTCCGTGATTTGCGCACCATTTACTTTCCGGATGCCGACTTCTTTCAGCCGTTGTTCCGAAGCATAGGCAGCAAGCCCGAATAAACCCAAACAGGAAATGAGGATGCCAATTCCGGCGAAATATTTGGATAAGGCCGAAACCCGTTCTTCTGATTCATACAATTTTTGGTAAGCAACATCCAGAAACTGGTAATCGAATGGAAATCCGGGATTGAACCGGGCATATAGGCCTTTCAATTCAGCGATGGCTTGCTGTTCTTGTCCGGCTTTTAGCTTAACCATTATCGTCATTGTCTTATCCGGATCGTATATGATTGCCAGAGGATTAACTTTTTCGTGAAGCGATTGGAAATTGAAGTTTTTTACCACACCAATAATTTGTTTTTGTTGGCCATTGTAGTTCACGATTTGCCCAATGGGGTTTTTAAGCCCCATAACATCAACGGCAGCCTGGTTCACAATTGTTTTGCTGCTTTCGTCACTAAATTTATCCGAAAAACTTCGTCCATCAGCTAATTCTATGTTGAGGGTTTCAATCAGGTTAACGTCAGCCCGCATCACTTCGAAATTGATGTTAGCCTGCGGGTCTTTCCCTTCCCAGTTCATGCCATAGGTTGAGGAAGGACTGCCAACCAGGCTTGACGAAAGATCCGACGCATTGACAATCCCGGGAATATTTTCGGCTTCGGCAATAAACGTTGGTAGTTTGGATCCCACATTTCCTTCTTTGGCGAAATAAATGACGTGGTCTTTTTGATAGCCCAGATTTTTGTTGTGGATAAATTGAACCTGCCTGTAAACCACAATCATTGAAGCAATGAGGACGACTGAAATTCCGAATTGAAAAACAACCAGCCCCTTGCGTGCCCAAATTTCGCCAGAAGAGCGGCTGGGTTTGCCTTTCAGGATAGATAAAGGATTAAAACCGGAAAGATAAAGAGCAGGGTAAAGTCCGGTTAAAACACCGGTTATCAGACAAATGCCAACGATGGGCAAAAGAAAGCTGGCGCTTAAGGCCAGGTGAAGTTGCTTACCGGTTATCAGGTTAAATTGTGGCATAAAAAACCAAACCATGAGCATGGAAATAATCGTTGCCATGAATGTTAAAATGATGGCTTCGCCGGTAAATTGAACGATCAGCGCCTTCCTTCCGCTGCCAACAACTTTACGGACGCCAATCTCCCGGAACCGTTTCGAGGCTTTGGCTGTAGCCAGGTTGATGAAATTAATTCCGGCAATGAGTACGATAAAAATGGCGATTAACGAAAACAACCTGACGTATTCGATGCGTCCTCCGGATTCAACTCCATTGGTGTAATTGCCATGTAAATATTGGTGCGAGTAGGGAACTGCAAACAGGCTGATATTCGTACCGCTTTGTTTGGTTTTCATAAAACCTGAAATTTCGCGGTTCAGTTTTTTTACATCGGCGCCTTCGTTTAACACGATGAAGGTTTGCGGAGCATGGTTTCCCCAATGGATTTTCCGCCCAACAGCTTCCGATAAATTAATCCAGGCTTCGTAGGTCAGCACAAAATCAAACTGAACGGTTGAATTGGCCGGAGTTCCTTCAAAAATTCCGGATACTATTGCATTTTTCTTGATGTTAAAAAACTGCCACTGAAATGTTTTTCCAATCACATTTTCAGTTGTTTTAAACAGCGACAAGGCTAATTTCCGGGAAATAACCACAGCGTTATTATCACTAAGTACCTGTTCCGGATTACCCTGCAAAAGGTTGTATGAAAAAGCCTTGAAAAAATTGGGCTCAGCAAACTGCCCGGCGGCTTTTACCAGGTTGTTGTCGTCAGCCGACACCGTAAAATTTCCGAACATATGTGCCGGAGAAACGGCTACAGCGTATTTAATTTCGGGTAACTCGGCAGCAAGTGCTCGGGCAAGCATATCCGGGGTATATTCCTGTGTCAAAATACCCTGCGACATGGCTTGGTTTTCCATAACCTGGTACAATTGTTTGTCGGTTTTATGAAATTTATCCACTTTCATTTCGTCTGAAACCCACAAAAAAATCAGTATTGCACAGGCAAAGCCAGTGGCTAATCCAATCAGGTTAATGAAAAACGAACTGCTGTTTTTCCTGAAATTTCTGAATATTAATCGGATTTGATAGTTCATCATGGCTTACAGATTTTAATGTTTATATGTTTTTTTTGTCAAGGGTTCACTTGAAGTAAAATCCTGACTCTATTCTATTCGTGCCTTAACGCATCCACCGGATTTCGGGTAGCCGCTTTCCAACTTTGTAGTGTTACCGTCGAAATTACTGTTATCAACATGATAAAACCCGATGCCACATAAGTGGCCCAACCAATTTCAGTTTTATAGGCAAAACCTTCGAGCCATTTGCTGATCAGGTACATTGCTAAGGGGATAGCCAGAACCAGCGAAACTACCACCCAGATCAGGAATTCTTTGTTCATATGGGCAAGGATGTCAGAAACCTTGGCGCCGTTTACTTTCCGGATTCCAATTTCCTTGGTGCGGTTCATGCTGATCTGGAATGCCTGGCCGAGAATGCCCATGAAGGTCAAAATCAGGGCAATGACCGAGGCAATTCCAATGGCTTTGCCCAACCGTTCATCTTTTTGGTACATAGCATTAAATTGTTCGTCGTAAAAAGAATAATTCATGGGTTCGTCCGGAATAAAAGACTTCCACGTATTTTCGAGTTGAGCTATTTGCTGGGTTAAATTTCCGGGAGTTAGCCGGATTGAAATATCCTCAAGGTCGTCGTGCTTATCGTTAGACACAGCCATCAGGCAAACGGGTTTTATCTTGGAGTGCATCGATTCGATGTGGAAATCTGCAGTGATGCCTACCACCTGAAAACCACCATCACGCCCGTTCATAAACCGTTTCCCTTCAAAGTCAGTCCATTCGTTCTGCCTTAGCGCTTCTTCGTTCATGATACAGGCATTTCCCATGTCTCCGGAAAGAAATGTTCGGCCCGCATTCATTGTAATACCCATGGTTTTAAAGAAGTCCTCGTCAACATAAAGGCTTTGGTAAGTTATTGATTTGTCTGATTTTCCATCGCCCATATAAAGGTGTACCGATCCGGGAACCCCACGGCTTAACGATATACTTTCGCAAAGCGGCAACTCTCTTATCTTTTGCTTGAAGACGTCCTGACTTTTAAAGCCAATAGGCATTTTCAGAAGAATTAATTGTTCTTTACTGAAACCCAGATCGGCATGTTTGGCATACGAAATTTGCTTATGCAACGAAAATACAACCGCCAGCAAAACGATAGAGGCTGCAAATTGCGTTAGGGTAAGTACCCGGCGCCCGGTTTGGCGGTTTCCACCAATTTTCATTTTGGTGAGAAATGAACTGGCGTTGAACCGCGATAAAATAGTGATTGGCGCAAGGCTGTTAATCAGGATAATTACCGCCGTAATTAGTATTAATGCGGATAAAAGGGCAGGGCGTAACAGCCAACTTGCTTCCAGGTTTCGTTGGAACAACTGGTTGGCAAAAGGAAGAAAAATTAGAAACAAAATCAGTGAGATTAGTACTGAGATAACAATACTCACCGAAACCTCGGCCAACGAAAAGCGTAGCAGGTTTTTGAAACTGGCGCCATTGATCTTTTTTATCCCGATTTCCTTTAGTTTGGTGTATTGCAACGACACGTAAAAATTCAGGAAATTAATAATGGAAAGCGCCAAAACTACCAACCCAACCGATAAAAATATGAACAAAAGTGACAGGTTTCCTGCTAGGTGCCCACTTCCAATGATGGGGGCTGAAAGATAAATATCGGTTAGTTTCTGGAGGGCAATTGCCTTAATTTCAGGATGATCTTTCGGAATGTCGGCAGTCATTTTTTTCGATAAAGAGGTAAGGTCGGTCTGTGACCGAAGTACCAAAAAATGGCTCATTGGGTTCCAGCACCTCCCGTCGTTACAGCTTTGCGACAACCGGAAATCTGGGTTTTCGGCATTGATCATCACTTTAGCCTGAATGCCTGAACTTTTAGGAAAGTCTTCGATAACAGCAGTGACTTGGCCTTTAATAAAATCGAAAATAGTAATGGGTTTTCCCAGGGGATCTTCGTTCGGGAATAAAATCTGGGCAAACGAACGGGTGATCAGGATGGCTTCTTTTCCTTCGAACGGAAGGCTACCAATAGATGAAATGGTTTTGACTGGAAATACCTTGAAAAAATCGTTGGTCGTCGAAATCAACCCGGTGAACCGTGTGAAATTCATCCCGCTTTTGGCTGCAATTTCCATATCGCTCATCTGTTCAAGCGGACAGGCAAACCGGATTTCAGGATATTTCTCTTTAAACTGCTGATTCAGTACAATATCCAGATTGCAATTGTTTTCCTTCGGGTCATAAACCCTGACGATGTTTTCAGATTCGGGAAAACATTTGTCCATCGACAGTTCGTTATAAACAAACAGGGCAATGAAAATACACACGGCAAACCCAACGGAGAAGCCAGTAATACTTAATACACTGTACAACTTATGTCGTTTCAGGTTCCTAACTGCCAATTTAATGTTGTGTAAGTTCATGATCTTATTGTTATAAGTTTATTGTCGCAAACTTTGATTTGCTGGATTTCACGATGTACTTTGATCTTTCAATCTATAAATCAGGGTAATCAATTCATCACATAAGGCCTTCAAAGTCTTAACTTATTTGTACCTCAGCGCTTCCACTGACCTCACTCATACCTCAGCGCCTCCACCGGGTTACGTGTGGCGGCTTTCCAGCTTTGCCAGCTCACGGTAAGCAGTGCAATTCCCAATGCCAGTAATCCGGCCAGGGCGAAAATCCACCAGTTCAATTCGGTTTTGTAAGCGAAGCTTTCGAGCCAGCGGCTCATGGCATACCAGGCAATGGGTGTGGCAATAACAAAGGCAATGGCTACCCACCTTACAAAATCTTTGTTGAGCATAGCCATGACTTCGGAGATGGTGGCACCGTTAACCTTACGGATGCCGATTTCCTTGATCCGTCGTTTGGCCGTAAAAATGGCCAGGCTCAACAAACCCATGCACGAAATAACCAAAGCCAGCAATGCCGACGAAGTGAGTATATTTTTGAAATTCAGGTCATTGAGATATTGTGCTTCAAATTCCTTGTTCGAGAAAAAGTAGATAAACTCATCTTTGGGATACAGCCTTTTCCATATTCTTTCGATGTCTTTCATTGTGCCCAATACGTCGGATGAACTTAACTTGAACGAGTAATAGCCTACCGACATTTCCCATTGCAGGTTTTGAAAATAAATTGACGGTTTAACCGGATAATGGAGCGAAACATGGTGGTAATTCTCAACCACGCCTTTTATTTTAAACGTGTTTTGCCCAATCTTGAAAACCGATCCAATGGCCTCGTCAGGAGTTTTAAACCCCATGGTTTCGGAGGCGCTCCGGTTGACGATGGCTTCATCCGAAATCCAGTTGGATTGTTCGCCTATATTTGCCCCGGCAATAACCGGAATGTTGTATGTTTTCAGGAAATAATCGTCGATACTGATTTCGTTGAAAGGCGAGGCGAAAGGTTCGCTTGAATTTCCCGGAAGAACGTTGTCCTGAATGCGTCGGACCTCTTTCCCGGGAACCGATGAACTGACACTGAACGAACTGACTCCTGAAAGGGCAAGCACTTCATTTTTAAATGTCAGAAGTTTGCCCGGGATTTCAGGACTATTGGTCATGGTCATCGGAGTATAGCTAAACATGGTTTGCTCGCCCGAGAAACCTAATTTTTCCTTCGTTACAAAATCCATTTGCTTGAAGATTCCAACGGTGGAGATTATCAGGATAATACTGATGGCAAATTGCAGAACTACCAACGCTTTCCGGCTCGACCAATTCTGGTTCAGGGCTACAGTCTGGCCTTTCAACGCTAAAAAAATAGGGGTGCTGAATACCGAAAGATATGGAACAAGGGACGAAATGAGCGCTCCCATTACTGCGATGGCAAACATGATCAGGAAAAGCAGTCGGGATATTGTCTGCTGCGGCAACTGTAGGCGGATAATAAGTAACGCAATGGGTACCGAAATGAGCAAGGCGAGACCATACAAGAATAAATTTTTCAGTAATAAAGACATAAAAACCGCTATTTTGCCCGAACCATTTAGCATCCGGATCGAATAACTTTTTCGTTCTTCGATGGCTGAAATCGTGCTTAAATTCAGATAGTTGATAATACACACCACCAATACGATTATGGCGATGATCATCAGGAAGTTCACCTGCATGGTACTTCCGTTTGTGCGGAGTTCATCGTTAAGGTGCGAATGTAGGTGGATTGAGGCAACCGGTTGAAAAATAAAGTTAATACGGCTTTTTTCAAGGTTCGGTGGTAACCCTACTTTTTTTATTGCCGGAAATACCGCCGATTCGACGGTTGCTAAATCAACTTTTGGGGCGAGCCTGATGTAGCAATGAGGCCTGTATTGCGTGGGTGAACTCCACCGTGAACGGTTATAGGGCGAGGCTTTCTGAAACGTCCAAGCCGGATTCTCGACAAGTGTCTGGGTAGCGTTGTCGTAATTGCTCATATAATAGAACAATGACTGGTAGCTTCCTAAAATATCGACCTTGATGTGGCTGTTTTCAGGAATGTCTTCAAAAACCGACTTCACGAGAAACTTCCATCCTTCGTTTAAGGTAATCTCCTTATTCAGCGGATTTTCATCTCCAAAAAGCTTTTTTGCAAACGATTCTGATATGGAAATCCCATGAACATCGCCAAACAACTGGTTGGATTCCTTGTAAATGATTTTGCGCTCGAATACACTGAAAAATGTGGTATCAGTCCAGAACCAGTCTACATCCTGAATGACTTTATCGTGGTTGTAAACCGTGATCACATCGCGCCCGAGGTTGCAATGCGCCACAATTCCGGGGACTTCGGCGTGCAGCACTTCCGACGATCCTTCAAAGTTCCGGGCCGATTGATATACCCGTCCATCCTCATATTTCAGGTCGAGGCCCAGGCGATAAACCGATTGGGAATCTTTCCAGAAAGTGTCGTACGAATACTCATACTTCATTTTCACCAAAAGGAAGATAACGATTGAAAAACCAATAACCAAACCACCAATTTGAATGACAGTGAGTAGCTTTTTCTTTATCAGGCTTCTGATCAGAGTTTTTAGAGTTAGGTTGTTCATTCTTAGGAGTTTTATAGTTGGGTAATAAAATAAAGCCCCTCTAAATCTCCCCGAAGGGGAGACTTAGAGGCGATGTCAAGTTTCATTATTTGCTCATTTCTTCTTCTGTTTTTAAGCCCTCCCTTTCGGGGAGGGTTTGGGTGGAGTTTCTCTTTATTCATACCTCAATGCCTCCACCGGGTTCCTCGTTGCAGCTTTCCAGCTTTGCCAACTCACGGTTAGTAGTGCAATTCCCAAAGCCAGAAGTCCTGCCAATGCAAAAATCCACCAGCTCAGGTTGGTTTTGTATGCAAAGTTTTCTAGCCATTTGTGCATGGCGTAATATGCAATGGGAGTAGCGATTACAAAGGCAATGGCTACCCATTTTACGAAGTCGCGGTTGAGCATGATTAAGACTTCGGAGATACGGGCACCATTTACTTTGCGGATACCGATTTCTTTGATCCTCCCGTTAATGGCAAACAGTACAAGGCCAACCAGACCAATACACGAAATAAGAATATTAACGATAGAAAATAGGACTGATAATTTGGAGAACTGGATTTCTTTCTGGTAATAAGTAGCAATCCGGTCATCAGCAAATGAATAACTGAACGGGCTGCCGGGCTTCAATGTTTTAAAAATACTTTCAATATGTTGTACCGAGCTTTTTAGATCGCCTGATGCAAGCCTGATATTTGCAGCCCGCAATGCCTCTGCCGGGTTGCACAACAAGGCAACGGGCTGAATACTGTTTTGAACTGGTTCAAAATCGAAATCTTCAACAACGCCGACGATGGGATGGTTATTTAATTTCTCCTGTAGCGGGTTTTTCATCTCGAAAGCCCTGGCCAGTGTCTGGTTTATAATATAGGCCTCCGATGTTTCATCGGTCTTCATCTCTCTACTAAAATCCCGTCCTTCAACGATCTTATATTTCATTGTTTTTACATAATCGACATCGGTGGGAATTCTTCGGTACAAAAGTTTTTTACCATTTAATTCCTCGAAAGTACCTTGGCGGACATCACCAAAAACACCTAACGAATAGGAAACATTCTGGATGCGGGAATTTGTCATTAGCTTTTCTTTCAATACGTCGGCTTCGGATGGGGTTAAATTGTAAGGCCTCAAATCGACATAAACCAGCAAATCTTTATCAAACCCCAGGTTCTTGTGGTTGATGTAATTTACCTGCTTTTTGATGGTTATGGCCGATACGATAAAGAGAATGGCAATAAAAAACTGGACAATAATCAGTGGTCTGTTCAGGAGGTTTGAAGAACCATTCCCAAAGTGTTTCATCTTGATTATTGCCGAGGCCGGGGCTTTCCTGAAATATTGTACCGGAGCTATTCCCGAAATCAATGCAACAAAAAGCAATATGCCCAGTGCGATGGTAAGATTGGGTCCTGTTAAAAGCGACGAAAAGTGATAGTTTTCCGCTAAAATGGTTTGAAATGGTTTGTTTATCAAAAGCACAATTAATGCGGCTAACCCGATTGAAACTGTAAAATACAACAAGGTTTCTAACACTGAATTGAGTATCACCTGCCAAGGTTTTGCACCTAATATTTTTTTTATTCCAAAGCTGAACAGGTTATTCAGGGTTATTGCCGAATTTAAATTGATATAGTTGATCATGCTGATGACGAGCAACCCAATGGCAATAGACATTAACAGGACGACCATCGATTTCTCCCCTTTGTGGATCCATCGGTCGCGGTTGTTGTACCCAAAATAAATGTCATTCATTGGCTGAAGTCTGAAATTCTGGCCATCAGATGATTTGTCTTTACTGAATGCGGTAATTTTATTTTCGATGGAGGCCACATCGACACCCGGTTTGAATAGGATGTAAGTGTGAAATGAACCGTTGTCCCTGTCGGTTAAAGCATCTGATAGTTTTTTCGGGTCTCCTTCCCAAAGATAGCCCAGCACCGGAAAAGGCAGGATGGCATCGACGCTAAAGGTTGAGTTGGAAGGAAGGTCTTCAATAATTCCGGTAACCGTAAAATCACAGAGATTATTGTAACTGAGCACTTGCCCAAGCGGGTTATTTTCTCCAAAAATCTTTTTTGAAATACTTTTTGTCAAAACAATCGAAAAGGGACTTTGCAGCGCTTCTTTTTCGGTTCCTGCAATCAGCTTAAAATCAAACATACGGAAAACGGAGGAGTCGAAACACATATCATGCGTGATATCAACCACCGAATTTTCAAATTTGTAATAACCATTGGCGTTATTCCTGACCCTCGTAACCTCTTCAATTTCGGGGAAAGCGCTTTTTAGCTCGCCAGCTAACAATGGGTTTGTAAATGCAGTGCCATCGCCGGCATCAACAACCCTGTAAATCCTGTCCCGGTTGTGGTGAAAGGCATCGACATGGAATTCGTTGTACACATACAAAAACAGGAGCGATGACAGGGCAAATGAGGTAGCCAGTCCGACAATATTAATTGCTGAGTAACTTTTATACTTCAGCGTTTTCCGGTAAATTGTTCTGAATGTATTTATCATGGTTTTGATGTTTTAAATTGTTTTATTCATACCTCAGCGCTTCCACCGGATTCCTCGTCGCTGCTTTCCAGCTTTGCCAGCTAACCGTCAATAGCGCAATTCCCAAGGCAAGTAAACCAGCCAGCGCAAAAATCCACCAACTTAATTCTGTTTTGTAGGCAAAACTTTCGAGCCATTTATTCATTGCGTAGTAAGCCATGGGCGTGGCTATTAGAAAGGCAACCACTACCCATCGAATAACGTCTTTGTTAAGCATCGAAATAACCTCGACAATGGTTGCTCCGTTTACTTTGCGGATACCTATTTCTTTAATGAGGTTGCGGCAAATAAAAATGATCAGGCCAAGTAATCCTGTTACTGCTAGCAATATACACCATAACGCAACAAACTCGATGAAATGTGCAATGCGGCTTTCTTTCTCATAAAGTGTATTGATTGTATCATCCAGAAATTTGACTTCAAACTGGTTTTTAGGATCGATTTTTTTTGCAGCGCTCTGGATGAAGGCAATTGTTTGGATATAATTACCTGGCTTAAGGCGAAGTAGCAGATTGTTCTTACGGGTTTCAGTTCGCCAGAATTGCATAGGCTCAATTTCCTCTTTCAACGATGAAAAATTGATGTTTTCGGCTACTCCAATAACTTGACCGGTGAAATCAAAACCTGGTATTTGTCGTTCAAGCGGGTTAGTCCATCCGAATTTCTCCACTGCTTTTTTATTCAGGATGAACGTATTGTTATCGGCTTCCGAATCTTTAGCAAAACCTCTTCCCTCAACTATCTTAATCCCAAAAAAATCTAAGAATTTATCATCAACCGGCCAGCACTTCAGTTGAATGAGTTGTCCATCTACTTCACGACCCCATCCCATTCCAACTTTTCCGGGGATGAATTGCGCATAAGTGTAATCAACAATGTCGTTATTTTTAAGCAGTTCGTTGGCAAATGTCTGGTAATGATCGCGAAGTACGTTGGTGGTGTTCAGGTAAACCACATGCTCTTTGTTGATACCCAAATCAAAATTTCGCCAAAAATTTAATTGCTTTTCGACGATAAAAGCCGATGCCAGCAACCCAATTGTAAATACAAATTGTATGGTTATCAGCGCGTTTCTGAATATTTTTCCTTTTCCTGAAAAATGGGTATTTCCTTTTACCGATTGGGCGAGTGGCGATGATGTAATATACTTTGCAGGATACAACCCTGCCAATACTCCGAATCCTATTGCGAAAAGTATAAACCAGACCAGAAAAATTGAACGATCAGTAATGCTCAATCCGTTAATGCCAAATATCGTTTCGATTTTAGAAAAACTGATCCTGTAAATCAGCAACGACAATACCATCGCGCAAATGGAGAGAATAACGGATTCAAGAATAATCTGTGCCATTGACGAAATCCGTCTTCCTCCCAGAACCTGCAGAACCGACAATGCTTTTGCCCGGAGTGGCGCCTGCGAAGTCGAAAAATTGATGAAATTGACGGCACCCATCAATCCAAGAATTAATGTAAGTAATAACAAGACATTCAAAATAACTGGATTTATATAACTTGTTTTCTCATCATCGATGTAATGAATGTCCTTCAATGGGCGCAATCCTACGCATGATTGATCCGGGAAGCGAGATTTCATACTTTTCAGGTTCTCTGCCACCTCCGGAATTTTCTCAATTTTATCGACTACCACTAGTGGATTAGCATGATCTCTGAGTTTCATAAAAATATTGGAACTCCATTCACTCCATTTATTGGCACCATGCAGATTCTCGTTTATACAGGTTGAGAATGAAATAAGATAATCTGCATCAAACGACGTGTTCTTGGGAAAGTCTTTCATTACGGCGGTTACCTTATACAGCATATTATCCACCAATACACTTTCGCCAAGTGGGTTCGACTGGTCAAATAGCTTTTTGGCATACGACTCGGTTAGTACAATCGAATGCGGATCAACCAAGGCTGTTGACGGATTACCTGCCAGTAGCGGAAACGAAAAAATATCGAAGAAAGAATCGCTGACAAACAGCATCTTGGTTCGGAAACCTGTATTTCCCTGATCTAATTTGGGAGTTGTAATTTTTCCATCGTAAAAGTAAAAGACACAAGAGCTTTCTACTTCCGGAATATTTTTTAGTAAAAGTTCATTAATTGTAGCGGGAACATCAGATCCGTATTCCTTCGTTTCGAGGCGATAAATTGAGGCCGTGTTTTGATGAAACCGGTCGAAACTTTTCTCGAAACTCACATACAACGTCATGAAAATAATCCCAACAAATGAAATTACGAGACTGAATAACGTCAGCAATGAAGACGTCCGGTATTTTAGAATTGTATTTACAATTCGCTTAAATTGAATCATGAATTATTATTTTTATTTTTTATTCCTACAACCGGACCACAACGGATTTCTCTTAGCCGTTTTTCAATTACCTGTACTTTGATTCATTTGATTCCCTGACGGACGGTGATTATTCTGGGTTCAAAATCATGGCAATCTCTTAATCATCAAAATCAGAAATCAGACATTTTCGCTTGTGACCCTCCTTTGGAGGGGTTAGGGGAGGCCGTTACACCAGTACTTCCCCCATTTGTTTCTTCACTTCTTCGGTAATCACCTGTCCGTCGAACAGATTGATTACCCGGTGTGCAAATTCCGAGTCGTGCATCGAGTGTGTTACCATCACAATGGTGGTTCCTTCGCGGTTGAGTTCGGTGAGCAGGTTCATCACTTCGAGTCCGTTTTTCGAGTCGAGGTTACCGGTTGGCTCATCGGCAAGTATTAATTTGGGGTTTGCAACCACGGCACGTGCGATGGCTACACGCTGCTGCTGTCCTCCTGAGAGTTGTTGCGGAAAGTGTTTCTTCCGGTGACTGATTTTCATGCGTTCGAGTACTTTCTCAACCATTTCTTTACGTTCCTTGGCGCTCATTTTCAAATAAATTAGCGGAAGTTCCACGTTTTCGTACACGTTGAGTTCGTCAATCAGGTTAAAACTCTGAAAAACAAAGCCAATATTGCCTTTCCGGAGTAATGTCCGGTTGCGCTCTTTAAAAGCGCCAACTTCCTGATTGTCGAAATAATACTCGCCTGAAGATGGGTTGTCGAGCAGGCCGATGATATTCAGCAATGTTGACTTGCCGCAGCCCGAAGGCCCCATGATGGCTACAAATTCGCCCTTCTGGATGTGAAGGTTCACTTCGTTCAACGCACTGGTTTCAATTTCTTCGGTGCGGAACACTTTGTTTAGTTTTACTGTTCGTATCATAATGTAAAAATTGCATGGGGCAGAGGGCAAGGAGCATGGACTGCACATTGCACTAGCCTTTTGGTTAATAAAATTGCTTGGAGCGGGGAGCTGGGGGCATGGGGTGTTTCAGTCCCATGCTCCGTGCCCCATGCTCTTATAAAAGTGATTTTCTGAAATTGGTTATTTTTTTACTTAATAATTCCAGATCGTTTAATATTTGATCCAACTTCTCTTTACCAATGAACTTTCGTCTGTAAGCTACAAAAGAGATGTTTGCTGTTTCAAAAACTGATCTTCGGGCTATATTCAGGAAATTGGCAAAATCTTTAGAGGAAAATGATCCGGAGCCTTCTGCAATATTGTTTGAAATACCCAATGAAGCACCTCGAAGTTGCTCTGCAACCCGGTAACTTTTCGCATCGGATAATGCATCTGCCAAATCAAAAAGCTGATCATTCAGGGTTATGGATTCTTTCCAAATGTCTAAATCCATAAATCTAAATTGTGCCATGAGATTAAATTTTAAGTTTTACATGTTTCAAGTTATGAATAAATTTCCACTTCTCATGTCCTGCTCCTTACCCTTTGCTCCCTGCTCCCTGCCCTTACTTCAGCACAATCCGATCATTCGTTCCAAACATTTCATATCCTGAAGTGATTACTTTTTCATTGGCATTGAGGCCCTCCAATACTTCATAGTACTGAGGATTTTGTTTTCCGATCCTGATATTCCGTTTTACTGCTTCTGTTCCGTCTTCGTTCAACACAAATACCCATTGACCGCCGGTGCTTTGGAAGAACCCACCACGAGGCAGCAATACTGCTTTACCCGATTCGCCCAATTCGAGTTTGATGTGGTAAGTCTGTCCTGTGCGGATGTTGTCGGGAGAGACATCAGTAAACACCAAATCAATTTCGAATTGTCCGTTACGTACATCGGGATACACTTTTCGCACTTTCAGGTTAAAATTGGTTCCGTTGCGGTCGAGCGTAGCCGGAAGTTCACGTTTCACGCGATCTATGTAATGCTCATCGATCAAGGCTTTGATTTTAAAATTATCGAGAATATTAATTTGTCCAATCCGTTGCCCTTTGTTGATTGATTCGCCAATTTCGGCATCAAGTAAACCAAGCTGTCCATCAACAGGCGCTTTTACGTTCAGGTCTTCGCGACGTTGCTGAACCACTTTTAGGTTAAGGTGCATATTGCCAAGGCTTTGATCCATTTGGATTTTCTGGTTCTCGCGAAAAATGGAATCCTGAACCAGCTTCATAAAAATAAGTTCGCGGTTCTTCTTCGTCCGGAGATAGTCTTCTTCAGCTTTCAGGTAATCTTCTTTAGCAATTAGCTCTTCCTTAAACAAAGCTTTCTGTTGTTCGTAGTTTCGTGCCAGCCTCATAATTTCATAATCAATCTGAAGCAACTGCTGTTTATTTTGTATTTTCTGTTGCTCCATTTGTATCTGGGTGTTACGCAGTTCGTTGGTTTGGTAAGCCATGCTCGATTCGCTGTTCATGATACTCAGGTTGAGGTCGTTGTTCCTTAGTTTCAGGATTATATCGCCTTTTTTCACCATCTCACCTTCTTCGATCAGCTTTTCTTCAACTTTCCCACCTTCTTCGGCATCGAGAAAAATTGTTTTGATTGGCTCAACATTCCCAATAACAGTGATATAGTCGTTAAACAAGCCGTCTTCTACCGTGCTGATGGTCAGCTTTTCTTTTTCGGCCCTGAAGGTTGAACCGGTTTCGGCAAATACCACTTTGTATAGCAGAAATCCGATGACCAGGACTCCTGCCGCCCAGATGATGTGTTTGGGCCTGATGCCCTTTTTTTTCTCTATTACTTTATCCATTCCCATGACAATATAGTTTCAAGTTTGGCTTCGATAGGCTCAGCCACCGGTTAATAAATCTGTTTAATAAATATTTTCTTTTTTCCCGTTTCCTGGTTATTCCCAGAATCGTTTTCCCATGTAAAAATCGAGTATTTTCTTTTTGACTTCCCATTGTAGCCTAGCTTTTAGCACCTGGCTTTCCGAATTCGCCAACCTGTTTTTGGCAATGTAAAAGTCGACTACACTCACCAAGCCCTGTTCAAATTTTCTCTCCGATGCCTGAAATGCCTGCTGGTCGGCTTCCTGTTGTTTCTGGTACTGGTTATGTTCTTTTTCCAAGGCTTCCAGGTCGTTCAGGTTATTGGCCATTTCGAAATAGAGCTTTTGTTTTTCTTCGTCCAATGTATTTTGGGCTTGTTCAACTTCCAGTTTGGCTTTTTTTATGTCCGACCGTACAGCCCAGCGACTGAAAATCGGGATATTGACCGTCCCTCCCAAATATTGGTTCCGGTTGTTATCCAATTGTGTACCAAACCCAATGGTTTTTCCGGCGTCGTCTTTGGTGGTTTCGTAAAATGCGGTTCCCACCGAGGCATTGGCGCTTACCGAAGGGTACAATTGCGAGCGGCTGATGGCCAGTGATTTCCGGCTTGCTTTTAATTGTGCCTCGAACGATTGGTAATAGGGCGACCATTGGGTATAGGAGTTAAACAAATTTTCCTGTTGTTGATTTCCTGCCGGAATCATCGGGTTTTGTTCGGCATCTAAAATCAAGTCCGTCCCTTCGGTCAGGTTCATGCGCTGTTTCAATTGGAGCATGGCTGTTTTTAGGTTATTTTCAACCTGAATCCGGCGTAATTCTTCGGTCTCGAAATTGGCCCGCATTTCGAGCAAATCGGTTTTCGATTTGATTCCCAGGTCCACCTGTTTTTCAATTTTCTTCAGGTTCATACGCGATGTTTCGACTTGTTCCAGTGCAATTTTTAACACGCCTTGATAATAAAGCACATCAAAATAGGAATTCATTACGCTAAAAGCCAGGTCATCAATGGAATTTATCCGGTTTAGTTCGCTGGCCTTCTTCCTGAATTTTTGGTATTCAATCTGGTTTATCAGCTTAAAACCGTTAAAAAGTGTCAGCGTAGCCCCAACATCATAAGTGTTGTTAAAGAACTCGTTGTTCACAATATCGTTGGTATTGGGATCTACCGATCGCCCAAAGCTTACCCCGGCACTTGATGAAGCGCTGATTCCGGGCATCAGGTTCCGTTTCGACTGATTCAGGTCTTCAGTGGCCAGTTTTTTCTTAACTTCCATTTGCTTCAACCCGATGTTGTTTTCAATTGCAAAGGAAATGCACCGGGTCAAATTCCAAGTGTTTTGAGCCACGAGTGCATTTCCTGCCACAAATAAAAAAATGAAAAAAAATGTAAAATTCTTACGCATCATTGTTTAATTCTTTGGTTATTGCCGTGCCAGAATAGTGCCAAAGTTATAAATTACCTACTAATCAGTATCTTGTGGCGCTGGCCGTCTTTCAGGAGTTAAAATAATTGACAATTGTTTGTAAAAGAATTTGACGCTCTATTGATTTTAGGCTTCGCAGCTTGTAACTTTGATAAAAAAAATGGCCAAAGGAAACATTCTGATTGTTGACGACAACAAAAGCATTTTGAGTGCATTGGAGATTTTCCTGACTCCCGAATTTCAAACCGTCACAACACTTTTCGATCCGAACCAGATCCCAACTGAGTTGCGGAAGAAGGAGTACAACCTGGTTATCCTCGACATGAATTTTAACGCCGGGATAAATACGGGCAACGAAGGTATTTACTGGTTGGGGCGGATCAAGGAGTCGAATCCTGAAATATCGGTGGTTATGATCACTGCCTATGGTGATGTTGAATTGACCGTGAAGGCTTTGAAAATGGGAGCCACCGATTTTTTCCTGAAACCCTGGGACAATAACAAACTGCTGGCAACCCTAAAATCGGCACTTCAGCTTAACTGGTCGAAGAAGGAAGTGAGCCAGTTGAAGGAAAAGGAGAAAGGGTTGAAAACGGAAATCAACCGTGATCAAAAGTATATTGTTGGCTCGTCGCCACAACTGATGCAAATGCTGAATATGGTTCGCAAAGTGGCAAAAACCGATGCCAACGTGCTGATTACGGGCGAAAACGGAACTGGTAAAGAGTTGATTGCCCATGAAATCCACCGTTTGTCGGAACGTTCGAATGAAGTGATGGTGAGTGTCGACATGGGGGCCATCACCGAAACCCTGTTTGAAAGCGAACTGTTTGGTCATGTGAAAGGCGCGTTCACCGATGCCCGCGAAAACCGTCCGGGGAAATTTGAAGTGGCCGATAAAGGCAGCCTTTTTTTGGACGAAATTGGTAACCTTTCGTTTCATCTTCAGGCTAAACTGCTGGCTGCCATACAGAACCGGCAGATTTCGCGCATCGGCTCCAACCAAACCGTCCCGGTCGATATCAGGCTGATTTGTGCCACGAATAAAAAACTGGAAAACATGGTACACGAAGGATTGTTCCGCGAGGACTTGCTTTACCGCATCAACACCATACAAATTGAAGTTCCGCCACTTCGCGAACGTGGAAACGACATCTTGGTCCTGACCGACTTTTTCCTGAAAAAGTACTCCTCGAAATACAACAAACCTAGCCTGAAGATCAACCAGCAGGCGCAAGACAAATTACTCAAATACTCGTGGCCCGGAAACATCCGAGAATTGCAGCATACAATTGAAAAAGCGGTTATCCTGAGCGAAGGCAATGTGCTGAAAGCCGAAGATTTTTTTATGCGACCAATCCTTTCAGGAAGAACGGGCGAGGCCGAACTGACACTTGAAGAGATGGAAAAACGGATGATCAACCTTGCCATCGAAAAGAACAACGGAAACCTCAGTGCTGCTGCCGAACAACTTGGGATTACCCGGCAGACACTTTATAACAAGATTAAAAAATCAGGGCAATGATTGGCCGAAACCTCTATTTTCAAATCATTTTCAGGGTTGTAATGGTTGTTTTGCTGAGCCTGGCTGCCGGTTGGATGATGGCTTCAGGCCAATCGCTTTCGCTGGTTTTGTTGTGTTTTTTATTTGTCGTGATTGTGATTGTTAACCTGATCAAATATTTGAATTCGACCAACCGGAAAATCAGTTATTTTCTGGAATCGGTTCAAAATGAAGATTCGATGCTTTCGTTTCCGACCAACATTACCGACAAACCAATTCGCGAAATCTATCAGGGCCTCAACAAAGTGAACAAACAGATCCAGCAACTGAAAATTGAAGGCAGGCAACAGGAACAGTATTTTCAGACTTTGCTCGAACATGTGGGTACAGGGATCGTCACCTTCAATGCCAATGGTTTTGTGCTTCATGCCAACTCGGCTGCAAAGAAAATGTTAGGGGTCGACGTACTCACGCATATCAATCAACTCGAACGGGTTAACTGGAACCTTTTCCAGGCGATAAAGAATATTAAGCCATTCGAACAGAAGCTGGTTTCTGTTACCACCGAACGGGGGATTATTCAACTTTCGCTCAAATCGACGTCTTTTAAGGCTAAAGATAATGAGTTGATATTGTTGTCGATACAGGATATCCGAAATGAGTTGGACGAAAAGGAACTGGATTCATGGATGAAACTGATCCGTGTATTGATGCACGAAATTATGAACTCTATTGCGCCTATTACTTCACTTTCGGAAAGCTTGTGCAAATTTTTCACCATCGACGGGCGGCCTGCACTTCCGGAGGAAGTAACTGAAGCGACAATTGAGACGACCTTACGCGGGTTGAATGTCATTAAGGAACAGGGGAATGGCCTGATGCTGTTTGTTGAATCGTACCGGAAACTGACACGCTTGCCCAAACCTGATAAAGTCATTTTTAGGTTGGAAGATTTGGTGACCAGGATTAAAGTTCTGTATGCTTCGCTCGAAAACAGCGGGAAGGTTAAATTGTCGGTTGCCATTAGTCCTCCGGAAATGGAGCTTTTTGCCGATGAAAACCTGATTTCACAGGTGCTGATCAACCTGACAAAAAACGCTTTGCAGGCCAACGAAAGGAATCCGGAAGGCAAAATTCAAATTACGATAGGAGTTAATTCGGAGCATCGTCCCGAAATACGTGTAACCGACAACGGTCCAGGGATTCCGGATGAAATACTGGAGCAGATTTTTGTACCATTTTTTACCACCCGCGAAAACGGTTCCGGTATTGGCCTCAGCCTTTCGCGGCAGATTATGCGGTTGCATGGCGGTAGCCTTCAGGTTCGGTCGATTCCCGGAAAAGAGACTGTTTTTTCGATGGTTTTTTAGGGAAATCATTTTACCATGAAGCTTCGTTGATATGATAAAATAAAACCACATAGACACGTAATTCATATTGGTTTCTTCTTTTTAATATTCCTTATTTCTATGTGTTCTATGTTCCTATGTGGTTCAACCCAAATTGTAAAAAGATGAAAACAAAAACCTCGCTGCTGCTGGCTTTGTTACTGTTGTTCATGGCCTGCCAGACCACAAAAAAAAGCTTAAACGACACAGTCCTTTATCAACAATCGATACGAAATTCGATTTATCCTGAAGCAAGTAAAGTTTCCGACAAGCTGGTTCCTGTGGTGAAACAAAACCAGGACCTGGTCTGGAAAAATATCGGGGGTGAAGATTATATACTGGCAGTTACCTGGAAACAAAACGTTACCTACTACAAACAGTACCTCGATTCGGCATTTTACAACACCGGTAATTATCCAATCTGGATAACAACTGCACCAGAACTTAAGCTGCGGATGCTGACTGAAAAACCGAAAGACATCAATCGGCGGTTGATTCAACTTTTAGGTTTGCCGCCAAATTCGGTTTACAGCTATTTCGTTGAGTTTTGGGTGAAGCCTTCCGATTTGTTCCGGCCGTGTCCCGACAAGGAAATCACAGACACGAAATGCGAAACCTGTTTCCCGAAACAGACGGACTCAGCACATGTTGCTTGGATCAACGAAAACCGTATCAGCAGGTATTATCAGTGCGATTTATCCCAACAATATCCTTGGACGCAATTAGGTTACACGTACGATTGGAATCCCAAAAACAAATCGCATGTTGGCCTGAGTGAGTTTGTTATTGGTGCGAATAAAAAGATTATTGTGAAGGCCATTTACACCACCGAAGAATATCTTGGTTCGGAATAGAGCAAAAGGCTGTCCAATCGGACAGCCTTTTGCTCTATTTTTCTGAGGATCTTATTTTTTGATGTTTCCCTTTTGAACCGGCAAAACCACTTCTTTTTTCAGGCTAAGCCCATCAGCAGTCATTGTCCAGGTTTTGCCTACCATATCGCCGTCCCACATGTTTTCGGTATTTTGAATGTCGGAAATAATGCTAGCCATTTTCTGATTCAGGTAAACCGATTTTCCTTCCGGAACTTTCAGGGTTAAGAAAATCTCCTGATCACGCCACCGGGCATTCTCTTTGAGCATATAATATGGTTCGAAGCGAAGTGTCGAATCTTTGTGGGTAAAATTGTACTCAATTTCTTCCACATTCTTCTGGGCATCAACGGTACTGCTACCTCTCGATTGTTTTTTGATCAGCAGTAAATATTCGCCTGAACTACTTTTTTCAATGGTAAATCGTGGATGTCCAAGCAGTTTGTCTTTTCCGTTAACTGTGGCAATTTTCATCCGGTCGAGCGAAATCTCATTATCAATTAGCGACTCGTAAAGATCATCTCCTGTTTCCAGATATAACGTTTTGCACTGCGTGCATTCTACCTTTTGAGTAACTGTTTGACTGGTTTGCTTTCCGAAGTTACTAACCTGATTCACTGAGACAATGATCAGAACAATCAGTGCGGCCAACCACAATCCAAAAGTTCCCAAACCGATCATCCGGTTATTTGTTTTATATCGGAATAAGAGTTTCGTTCCGATAAAAAGGATAAGTAAGATTGGAATCCCTGCCAGAATTGAAATTGAAATTACTGATACTATATATGCTCCCGGACTTACGAAGTTATTGAGTAAAGCCGCCATGTCAACATTCGAACCCGAGCCGAAATTCCATGGACCGCCATTCATAAACGAATGTCCGACTGCCATCGTGGTTACAAAACCAATCAGGCTGGCTATTCCACCGATGATGAGGGCAGCTCCAAATATAAGTACGACAACACGAAGAACCACACGCATTATGCTGCCAACGACCTCGCCAAAACTATCGATACGCGATACTCCCTTTTCGTTTTTCGAGTTTGCAAACTTATTGTAGCTTTCTCCAACTTCGTTCACTTCTTCTTTGATCGATTTTTCGATGTTCGAGATTGTAGCTTCCTTTCCGCGCATTTCAAGCCGTTGGGCAGTAGTTTTTGCTTTAGGCACTACAATCCAAAGGATAAGGTATAACAAGATGTTGAATGGTCCAATTAAGAAGAACAGTAAAAAGAAGATTACTCTCATCATTACCACGTCGATGTTAAAATAGGCAGCCATACCAGAACAAATACCACCCAACACCCGGCTGTCGCCATCGCGGTACAAACGGCGCCGAATTTTTGGCTCTTCTTCCTGCGAAGTTGCTTCCGGCTGAGCCTTTTCCGATTCCTCTTCCTGCTCCATGAAGTCTTCGGGTTTACCCATTCGGGCTATCACTTCGTCAACCATGAAATCAGTAATGACTTCAACTTTATTGCTGGTTTTTTCGAGGAACAATTCCGCAATGCGTGCTTCAATATCCTGAAGTATTTCCTGGCCTTCAATCGCTTGCCCAAAATGCTTATTCAGCATGTGCAGATATTTCTGGAGTTTTTCGAAAGCGTCGTCGTCGATATGGAAGATGCTTCCACTTATGTTTATTGTAAATGTCTTTTTCATCTTTTCTGAGGTTTTTCCGTTTGTTTGATTTATACTGAAATTAACCTATTTATGTTCTTTGATCGTCTTGACTGCTTCGACTAACTCGTCCCACGAAGCGCCCATCTCGTTCAGGAAAAAACGCCCTTCTTCGGTCAGTTCGTAGTACTTTCGCGGTGGCCCCTGAGTCGATTCTTCCCATTTATAAGCCAGTAGTCCGTCGTTTTTCAAACGGGTGAGCAGAGGGTATAAAGTTCCTTCTACCACGATCATTTTCGAGTTTTTTAATTCCTCGATAATGTCGCTTGCGTACAGAGGTTTTCCATCGATTACCAACAGGATGCAGTATTCTAGAACGCCCTTGCGCATTTGAGCTTTTGTATTGTTTAAATCCATCGTTTTTCCTCCTTAAATTTCAATTTAATAGTCTCCACTGATTTTCACAGATTTATTCTTCCAATCTCCATCCTGGCTGAATAGGCGCTTTCATTACATTTTGATTGGTAATCCATTGTGAACCGAAGTAGCTTTCAAAAGTCATTTCTTGCGCTGTTTCAGAATAGATAACCGGTTTTGTAATCCTGTTTTCTGAAAAATGAACGTTAGCATTCAAGAGCTGATCATCTGCATTTTTCTGCTCAACCATTAACTCGGCCATCTTCCCGTAGGTATTGTTTGTAAGGATATGCTTCCAGAATCCCTGGGCGCTTACCGTAAAACTAATCAATACCAAACTAAGAACGATGGCGAGCGTTTTGCTGATTGTTTTTCTGATTTGCTTGTTTTCTGTTTTCTGAACGTTGTTTGTTGTTCTCATGGCTTTGAGATTTGGTTGTTAGCTTGTTTCTGTTTTCTGTTTTTGTTTTCCGAACACGTTTTCTTGTTTTCTGATGCTGTTTTCTTGTTTTCTCTGTCGGTAAGACGTCGGGTCTTCAGTTTCGTTACAGATCTAAGGAACTCTTTTAAAACTTCTACCTTCTCTTACATTGTTATTGGCTTTACAAACATACGAACTTTAAATGGTTCTATGCAACACAAAGTACTAAAATTTTCAGATATTTTCAAAAATAATTTTTATCTGATTATGAAGTGTCTGATAATGAGTGCTTATAAACCAAATTGAGTTATTGTATTTCGATTATCAAAATTTAATTATCAAATTTTGATAATTGATAAAACGCAAAAAACCTCCAGATCAACACGACCGGAAGGTTTTCAATCTAAACCAAACCAACTAAATCTTATTTTTCAAATTCTTCTTCCAATTCTTTTTCGGTTTGAAGGAACAGTTTCAAATCTTCGTCAACCGACTGTATTCCGGCGATTCCAAAGTTCTGCACCAAAACATTGGCTACGTTTGGCGATAAAAATGCTGGTAACGTTGGCCCCAGATGGATGTTTTTCACGCCCAAGTAAAGTAGTGCCAGCAATACGATTACCGCTTTTTGCTCGTACCATGCAATGTTGTAGGCGATCGGCAAATCGTTGATGTCTTCCAACTCGAATATCTCTTTTAGTTTTAAAGCGACAACAGCCAGAGAATAGGAGTCGTTGCACTGTCCGGCGTCGATCACACGAGGGATTCCGTTGATATCGCCTAAGGGCAGCTTGTTGTAGCGGTATTTGGCGCAACCTGCTGTCAAAATCACAGTATCTGTCGGTAGTTTTTCAGCAAATTGGGTGTAATAATCGCGTTCTTTCATGCGGCCATCGCAACCAGCCATGACAAAGAATTTACGGATAGCTCCGGTTTTAACGGCCTGAACAATTGGTCCGGCCAACTCGAAAACCTGATTGTGTGCGAATCCGCCAATGATTTCTCCTGTTTCGATTTCAGTTGGAGCACCGCAGATTTTAGCATGTTCAATAATTGCATGGAAATCTTTCCGTTGCCCTGGTATGCGGTCGGGGAAATGCACTGCGCCAGGTAATCCGCTGGCTCCGGTGGTATAAATACGGTCGCGGTAGCCTGCTTTTTCCATTGGTGGAACAATACAGTTTGTGGTGAATAGGATCGGTCCATTGAAGCTTTCGAACTCTTCTTTTTGTTTCCACCAGGCATTTCCGTAGTTACCCGCGAGGTGTTTATATTTCTTGAAAGCCGGATAATAATTGGCCGGAAGCATTTCGCTATGGGTGTAAACATCCACTCCGGTTCCTTCGGTTTGCACCAGAAGGTCTTCCAAATCGCGTAAATCGTGACCTGAAATCAGGATGGCCGGATTTTTACGGACACCAATATTTACTTTGGTCATTTCCGGATTTCCGTAGCTGGTGGTGTTGGCTTTATCGAGCAGAGCCATCACATCAACTCCAAATTTTCCGGTTTCGAGGGTCAGTGCAACCAGTTCGTCAGCCGATAAATCCTGTGTGGTAGCGGCCAGCGCACGTTCCAAAAATGCAAATACTTCTTCGTTTTCGTGGTTTAGGTTGTATGCATGTTCGGCGTAAGCGGCCAACCCTTTCAACCCGTAAATAATCAACTCTTTCAGCGAACGAATGTCTTCGTTCTTTTCACTCAAAACGCCAACTTCAGCAGCTTTGGCCTTGAACTCTTCGGTGGTTGAGGCCGACCAGTTAACCGATTCGTGTGTTGGCAGACTGATGCCAGCTTCAATCGCTTTGGCTTTTAATTCGTCGCGCACTTTCAGCGTTTTTTTGATGCGGATTACAAAAACCACATCATCGAAATTGGCGTTGGTGATGGTGCTGAACAAGCCATCGAAAATTACTTTATTTACTTTGGCTTCGGCCAGTCCGGCTTTGCGCAATTCACCATTCAGGGCAGCAACGCCTTTCAGCACAAATAACAGGGTGTCCTGAAGATTCGAGACATTGCTGTCTTTTCCGCACACACCTTTGATTGTGCAACCAATTCCTTTGGCTGCTTCCTGACATTGAAAACAAAACATATCCATAGCTAATTTTTTGGAAATGAGAACGGCTGAGCGGGGCGATTTTTTTTTGCCACACCCCAGATTCTCAATTAATTATTGAAATTTTAATTGATAAGATACTGACTAATAATTGTTGGATGTCCGTTGGCTAAAGCCAAACGGCAAAGGATAGTTCCACTGATGGACATTGCCTGTTTTGGAACCCGTAACCCGAAACTCGCAACCCGGTTATACCCAGCTTTCGTCCAGAATTTCGCCTTTGATGCTGACGATTATTTCTTTCACCGGAACTTTGCGCGTTGCCTGTGCTGCAGCCATCTGAACCAGTTGCGACAAACCTCCGCAACACGGAACTTCCATCATCATAATGGTGATGGTATTCACACGGGCTTCGTCGATGAGCCGGCGAATCTTCTCCACATATATTTCTTTGCCCTGATCGAGTTTGGGGCAAGCGATAACCAATGATTTTCCGGCCAAATGTTTGGAGTGGAAATTTCCCAGGCTGAAAGCCACACAGTCGGCAGCCAAAAGCAGGTCGGTTCCCTGGAAAGTAGCGCCAGCCGGATTGATCAGGTGCATTTGCACCGGCCACTGGCGCAAAGCCGAAGGTGCTTCGGTTGCGACTCCCATTGGGGCAAAACGCAGATTCTGGGGTTCGAAGCTAACTTCCTGCGAGCCGGGGCAACCACCCGAAGCGCATCCGCCCGATGATTCCACTTTAGTATTGTGAACTTCAGAAATTACCGCTTCAACACTGAATGGAATTTCAGAAGCATGTAATTTCAGGTAGCCAACAGCTTGTTTCAGGAACCCGGTTTCGCCATGCTCTTTCAGGTGCCTGAGGTGAGCAACCAGCGTGTTTTTGCCTTTCGGGATGATTTGTTTCGCTACAACCACTTCGTCGTACTCGTCGGCTTCGCGTTTTTCAATGGTAATTGCTCCCTCAGGGCAATGGCCAAGGCAGGCTCCCAATCCGTCACACATCAATTCGCTAATGAGCCTGGCTTTTCCATCTATAATTTGTAATGCACCTTCGTGGCAATTTGGGACACAAACTCCACAACCGTTGCACAAGTCTTCGTCGATATTTACAATTTCGCGTATCATTCGAGTAATTTTGTATTTTTCTGAAACAAAAGTACAGTCATTCGGTTGTTTGAAATGTAACTAATGTTACAAACAAAGAAAAAAGTGAAACAATAGAAGGTGATTATTTAAAATTTTAAAGTACGCAACGAAATTAACCGAACACGCATCTTTCTATTATTGAACTAAATAAACCCGATGTGAAAACAGCATTATTAATATTAATTGGTATTGGATTATTAATGGGATCATGTAAAAAGACAATTGATAATACTGATGATTTTGATATTACAGGAAAGTATTTTGATCAAAAAATATTAGGAAAATGGGCAAGAAACTATTCGACGAGAGATATAAATAATGGAATTACATTCTGGGCAGATACACTTATATTTGAAAACGATAATCTTGGTCATCAAAAAGTATATCAATTCTCTGAATTGACAGAGAATATACCATTCCAATTTTATTCGGAAAAGGATACTCTTGTTTTCCGCATAGAGACGGATTTAAGGAAGTGGTGTTATTCAATAAAGAACGATAGTTTGATCTTAACATTGCCATTGCCCTTGTATTCAAGTTATGCAGAGATTAGAACTTATCGTAGAGATAAATAAAATAAACATGATCCAGCCCGAAATCCTTTGCCAGTCACCCATCTTTCGTGGTATTTCTCCGGAAGAACTCACCGGACTTTTTGCACAGATTCATTTTCAGGTTAAAACTTACCGGAAAAACGATTTAATTGTAATGGGTGGCGACATTTGCGACCGGCTACTGATTATTCAGTTAGGAAGTGTAAAGGCCGAGATGAATGATTATTCGGGGAAAACCATCAAAATTGAAGATTTATCGGCTCCTCAGCCATTGGCAACTGCCTTTTTATTTGGTAAGCAGAACAAGTTTCCGGTAACTGTTTCGGCTACTACCGACGTTGAAATGGTTTCTATTCCGAAGCCTGAGTTTGTGAAACTACTGCAACTCAATGCCCTGATCCTGAATAATTACCTGAATACCATTTCTACACGGGCACAATTCTTATCGCAAAAACTGAAGTTTCTTTCCTTTAAAACCATCAAACAAAAGATCGCACATTATCTGCTCGAAAAGGCTGGCGATCGGCTTCAAACGGTAGAAATTCAGCAATCGCAGGGGCAACTGGCCGAAATGTTTGGAGTAACGCGGCCTTCGCTTGCCCGAACGTTGGGAGAAATGTGCCAAGAGGGTTTAATAGAGACCGATCGCCGCTGCATCAAAATCCTGGACAAAAACCGGATGAACCAGTTGCTGAAAAGCTAATTGCAACCAGACCTCCTTTTGGGGATAGAAAACGAAATAATCTTCAAGCTTGATATTTATGTCCGATTCCTTTGCTATAGAGAGCCGTTGTGGGCTGTACGCCTAATTTTTACAGTTATTCGTTGTTTTTTCGTAATGATTTAGCTTTTGTTGTTACGCATTCATAAAAACATTAACCTGAAAGAAATGAACTCGAAGAGAATAGAAACTTTTATTTGCTTGCTGATCTTGATTTTTGCAACAACAGCTGTATTGGCTCAATCGCAATGGCGCGGGCTCAATCGCGACGGGATTTACCGCGAAACCAATTTACTGAAGCAATGGCCAGCTGACGGCCCTAAAATACTCTGGTCGTTCCAGGGACTTGGAATCGGTCAAGGGAGTGTTGCTGTTTCGAAGGAAAAAATTTTTGTAACCGGTATTCCTGATACGCTAAATTCTGAAGGTTTTCTGTTTGCATTCGACACTAAAGGCAAGTTACTTTGGAAGAAAAGTTACGGCAAAGATTGGACAGGTATTTTCCCCGGAGCCCGTTCTACTCCAACTGTTGTTGACGATCTGGTTTACGTCGAAAATGGGAACGGATCAGTACATTGCCTGAAGGCAAATGATGGGGAACAGGTGTGGAGTGCCGACTTTTTTAAAGATTTTCAGGCCGACTCGGTTCAGTTTGGGTTTTCCGAATCTCTGCTAATCGATGGAGATAAATTGTATTGTACCCCGGGCGGAAAGGAAAACAATGTAATTGCATTAAACCGTTTCACTGGCCAGAAAATCTGGTCGAGTCCGGCATTCCGCGAAAAAGCAACCTATTGCTCACCAATTTTGATCAATCACAATGGACATCGTTTGTTGGTGAACCTAACTTCTACTTCCATCATAGGTTTAGATGCTGATAATGGCGAAATGTACTGGCGAATCCACCAGTTTCAGGACAATAAGATCCATGCCAACACACCGGTTTATTTCGATGGAAAATTATTGATCTCAAGCGCATCGCGAAAAGACAGTTCAGGGCTGGTCATGCTGCAACTTTCGCCCGACGGTAAAAAGGCCGAGATTGCCTGGAGAAACAAGGAATTCCTCAATCTGTCAGGTGGATTTGTCCTGAAAGATGGATTTGTGTATGGCGGAGCTTACCTGCAACCCAAATGGTTCTGCATCGACACCAAAACCGGACAAACCAGATACATCGCCAAGGAACTGGGAGGTGGACCTGTAATTTTTGCTGACGGGCTGTTCTATTGTTACGCCGAAAAAGATGGAGAAATGGCATTGGCCAGTGGCAATACGGAACAATTCAGTATCATCAGTAAGTTTAAAGTTCCGCTTGGAACAGCCCAGCATTGGGCCCATCCTGTGATTGCTGACGGCAAACTTTATATCCGTCACAACGAAGCGTTGATGGTTTACGACATCAAAAACTGATCTCAATAGAATCGGGCATAAAGAAAGCGGCTGAATTCCATGGAGTTCAGCCGCTTTCTTTATATAATTTATCAATTACTTATTTCTTATCGTACAGCAACCAGCTGTCGGCATATTTCGGATATTGAGTCCTGATATTCTGGACACGGCTCCTGGCAGCAGTTTCGTCGTTGAACGAATCGACACAAAGGCGGTAGTAGCCTGTTTCGCTATGAAGGATAATCGGCTTAAACCCTTGCTGCATAAGCTCCTGTTTAAATTTTCCGGCATTCTCGTTGCTACTGAAGCTTCCAACAATCACATAGTATTTTTTATTGCCATATGCAGCTACGTCTTCTGAATTCATAGTAAACTTTTCCGTACGCATCGAAACTGGTTTTGCAGCAGGTGTTCCGGTTGCAGGTTTATCGGCAGTTTCGTACATCGTATCCGATACCGGATTCTCGCGAACTGTACTTTTAGGCGCTGGTACTGAAAATACTTTGGTTTCTGCTGAAGTTTCTGTCTGCGGAGCCTGACTTTTTTTCGATGATTTGAACACTTTACATCCGCTTGTAAGCAGCGCCAATGTAAATGCAACTAAGATTATTCTTTTCATGGTGTTATTGGATTAAAGTTGAATACAAAATTACTAAAGATGAAACACAGATTTATCAAAACAATGTAGATCAACTAATTATTTATTAACAACTATTTGTTAACGAACCAAACAAAGTTCGTTGAATCCTACGCTAAATCAGATGCGTTTTTCGATTAAAAATTTAGCATTTTCTTCAGAAATCGCTGGCCTTTCACCGATCTGTAAAAACTTGCCTGCCTGATTGCTCTCATCCGGTTGTCATAGCACTCCGAAAACATAAGCACCCATGGGCCCTTTCCTTTTGTAGGAGCGATCTCATCGGCATTGTGCATTTCAAGAACTTTTTCAAGATCTTCGAAATAGCCGTGATAAAACATTCCGGATTCTTGTGAATATATGACGTAGGAATAATACTTCATTCTAAATATTTATTGATTGAACTTAAAAACGTTTGACAGCAAATCGCTACTCACAACAGGAGTGCCTGCAAAATTAGAAAAAACGTGCTTGCATTAACGTTTTACTGTTAATCAATTCAAGTATTCATACTATGAGATAACTTGCCAACCTGAATTCAATTCTATACATGAACGAAATTCAACCATGAACTATTGTCCTGATAATCTTCGATTACTTTAGTTTGATTCTGATGCTTGAAGCTGCTCATCAGCGAAACAATTTCCTGATTCAGCATAGTCAAACCATTATTGATCAGATCGCTACGGAATCCTTTTTCACCCAGATTAATAACCATTTCGAACGAAACAATCCGGCCCAACACTTGACCCAATTCAACCATTTTACGCTGCGTAAGATTAGTATCCAACTCAAAGTCAAGCATATCTCTGAGGAATGAAGCCGATTTCGAAGTTAAATTAAAGCTTTTCAGGAATTGAAACAGATTGCTTTCCCTGGTTTTTTTCATCATTTTAACCAAACTCTCCGTAATCTGGGCATACAAAATGTCATTCGAACCTTCAAAAATCTGGAACGGGCGACTGTCGGTAATGCCTCTTCCGGCGATATGGTTTAGCTTGTAAGCTTGCGCCCCAACCAACTGGGTAGCCGATTGGGCAGCCTCCTGCATCAGGTCGGTAACCACGCTCTTCACCGAATTTGCTTCAAAACCATGTGGCGAAAGATCGTTTTCAACACCGGCTTTTTCGCTGCTGTTGGCACACATGGCCGAACAAATGGTATAAGACGCCTGAAGCTTGGACAAACGCTGCTGAACCTGATCGTAGGCAAAAAGCGTTTTGCCTCCGATTTGCCTTTGATTGATGTGTGCGATTGATTCGTCGAGTAAGCGGTGAATAAAACCCATTGCCATTCCGGGAAATTGCATGCGGCTGCGGTGAAGCAGGTCAAGCATCATCTTCACTCCGGTAGTTTCCGGCACAAGCTTCTGAAGTCTCGGAATCTCAACATCAATCCGGTTCCGTCCGTAGGGTATTTGGTACAATCCTAAGTTTTCATAAAACTCCTCGACCACAATCTGTTGCCCGGGACTGTTTACATCGCAAATAAAAAAATCAATATCGCGTTTCAAATCACCCGATTGACTCCTTTCTCGGGCTGTCAGCAACCAATATTCGGCCCAGCCGGTTAACCCAGCCCAATGTTTGGTTCCTTTAACCTGATATTTTCCGTTCTTTTCGGTAAACGATGTTTGCATATTTAGCGCATCACTTCCGAAATCGGGTTCGGTAATCATTAAACCACCCATATTCTGAAAGTTCAGAAAGCGTTCAAAGATTGGAGCTTTTGCTTCTTGTTGCGCATATTTCCCCACTGGTTGGAGGAAAAGGGCAGAATTTATACCAAATGTAAGTGAAAGGGCCAACGATTCGTATGAAGCAGCCGCCAGCAAGGCGATGTTTTCTTCCATATGGCATCCACGTCCACCGAATTCAGAAGGAATTCCCACTGAAAGGGGATTTAAACTCATAATTTCGCGCATTACGAATGGGGGCATTCCGCGCTTAATGGCCATCTGGTCAATATCGGCACGAACATGAAAAACAAGTTTCATTTTGGCTTTCAAATTATCCAGGAATGACTCGAACGGGATATTCTGTTCGATTGTTGGAGCTTCAACATTTAAAATTTGATGATTCATTAAATTTAGACGTATTTGTTATTGAAAATTATCATGATAGAGTAGGCGATAAACCAAAAATTTATAACCCACAGAAAAAGATAACATCTAATTGGGATGAAAGTTTTGGACTGTGTAAGTCATTCAAGTAAAAATGAATATAAATTAGCTTCTGGAAGTCATTTAGCTCAGCTACAAATCGCCATCCTATTGCTGCATGATGGCTCATTTACCTGACTTAACGCACCGTAAAAGACCTCAAAATAACATCCCAAGAGGAAATTCTTAGCTATTTTTTAGATTTTAATCACCATTATGAAATTTTGGTTTCAGAAATGTTGTAATTTTAAAAAGTGAACCTATACATATATCCCAAAATCGAAGAAAATGAAGAAGAAATCGAAGAAACTTTTACCATACGGAATTGCAGTCGTAGTAATTCTAATCATTGTATTGGTTGTGGGGAAAAAAGCCGGTTGGTTTGGAAAAGACTTTCAAATTAGCGTTTCCACTAAAATCGTTGAAAGTAAAACCATTACTGAATTAATTACGGCTAATGGCAAGGTTCAGCCCGAAACCGAGGTGAAAATTAGTCCCGATGTTTCCGGAGAAATCATAGAGATGAATATTGTGGAAGGGAATGAAGTAAAAAAAGGCCAGCTATTGATGGTCATCAAACCCGATATGTATATTCAGGCATACAACAGGGCACTTGCCAGTTTGAGTTCGTCTCAGGCCCGCCTGGCACAGGCCGATGCCCGTCAAATCGAAAGTGATATGGCATTTAAACGCGCCAACTCGCTGTTTAAACAGGATGCCATTCCTGTATCAGACTTCGAAACAGCACAGGCATCCTATAAAGTAGCCCAATCGGAAGTTAAAGCAGCGCAGTTTGCGGTAAAATCAGCAGAAGCGTCGGTTGCAGAAGCGCAGGAACAATTGGTTAAAACCAAAATTTATGCTCCGATGGATGGCACTATTGCTCGCTTGAACGTTGAAAAAGGAGAACGTGTGGTAGGAACCAATATGTATGCTGGTACAGAAACGATGGTTATTGCCAACCTGCACCTGATGGAAGTGAAAGTTGATGTCAATGAAAATGATATTGTCAGGGTTAATCTGAACGACACTGCATTGGTTGAAGTTGATGCCTATCTGGGCCGCAAGTTCAAGGGACTGGTTACCGAAATTGCCAATTCGGCCAATACTACTGGAGGATCAACTGATCAGGTAACCAATTTTAGTGTGAAAATACTCCTGCTTGAAGAATCATATAAAGATTTAGTTGACTCGGTTGGAGGGAAAAAATATCCGTTCCGTCCCGGAATGTCTGCAACGGTGGATATTCAGACCGAGACAAGGAAGAATGTAATTTCAGTTCCGATTCAGGCCGTAACTACCCGTTCGTTAAAGAACAATGCCAAGCCTGAGGATAAAAAGGACAACATCGAAAAACCAGAGACTGAAAATGAAGCTGTTACAACCCAGGAGAAAAAAACACCTGAAGACGAAAAGGTTGAAGTAGTCTTTGTCTATAAAGACGGTAAAGTACAAAAACAGGCGGTTAAAACCGGGATTCAGGATAGTGAGAACATCGAGATACTGGAAGGCTTAAAAGCTGGTGACGAAATTGTTGTCGCTCCGTTTAATGCCATCAATAAACTGCTTAACGATAGCGCTGAAGTAAAGAAAGTAGACGAAAAAGAATTATTTAAAGCAAAAAAATGACGTTTCGTCCAATAACTAATCATAAGTTGGCAATGCCTATCGGATTGTTATCTCTTGCAATTGCCCTGATAATTGAACGATTCTTGCCGTCAAATCAGGGGCTCGATTTTCTTGCAGGATTTTTGTTTGGAATATCTATCGTTTTCAATCTGAGCTATATTTCGAAACTTCGAAAAGCAAAATAGAGAATAAAAAATAACCGGATCAGTTGATGTTCCGGTTATTTTTTTGCGACTATTCCGAAAAACAGAATATTAAGCATCTCATCCACCGATTTCTGCAATTCTTCATCCGACAGGTTTTTCAGGATTAATGGAACTTCAAACCCTTGGAGTAATGTTACAATGGTTTTTGCGGTAAGTTCAGGGTTTTGTATGGTATAAACTCCCTTTTCGATGCCTTCAAGCAACAAGTCTTTGATCAAATTAATTTCAGCATCAAAATGGTTGCTTCTAAAACTGTTTACAAAATACAGGTTGTCAAGCAAATCGTTCTTAATCGCTTCGTAATAATTTCCAACTTTTTTCAGGGTAAGCATTCGCACATAAATATACGTTTTCAGCTTTAGCTGCGGATCTTCAAGCATAGAGATTTGACCATCAATGGTTTTAGCCCTGATTTCGGCTTCGGCATCGATTACCGCCTTAAAAATCTCGTCCTTACTTTTGAAATAATAATAGATGGTACTTTTCCCTTTGCGCGATTCCCTTGCTATATCGTCTAAAGCTGTTTTTTTATAACCAAACCGAACAAAAACCTGCCGGGCCGCCTGAATCAGCTGTTCGCGAACTTCGTCTTTTCCTGAATTTTGAGAATTACTTTCCATCTCTTTGTTGTTTTGAACTATTGCTGCACTAAGATAGTTGTTGTTTTTTGATTATTCAAGTCGTTGGAATGGGATGGCCGGTTGGTCAAAAGAAAAGTGCCCACAGTACTTCCATTTATAGGAAACAGGCCTCCCGGACTAATAAATATTGGTTAAACTTTTTGCCATTTCCCCTATCCTGAAATAGAACCTGCGGTTGATAAGGCAAAACATGTATCTTTGCGCCTTCAAAAAAAACAGGACGAAATGATTTCAGTTGACGGACTTACGGTTGAATTTGGCGGATCGGCACTTTTCTCGGATATCTCATTTGTAATAAACGAAAAGGACCGCATCGCCTTGATGGGGAAAAACGGAGCGGGAAAATCGACGCTTCTGAAAGTGATTGCCGGCGAACGGTCTGCTAACAGAGGGCGGGTCTCGACGCCAAAAGATGCGGTTATTGCCTACCTTCCACAGCATTTACTAACCGAAGACAACCGCACCGTTTTTGAAGAGGCATCGCAGGCATTTGCACGTATTTTTGAAATGGAACGCGAAATTGCATCCATGAACGAAGAACTTGCCACCCGTACCGACTACGAATCTGATTACTATTCGAACCTGATTGAGAGCGTTTCGAACCTGAGCGAAAAATACTATTCTATCGAAGAAATTAATTTTGACGCTGAAGTTGAAAAAATTCTGTTTGGACTGGGTTTCATGCGTGAAGATTTTACCCGCCCCACCAGCGAATTCAGCGGCGGATGGCGCATGCGTATTGAACTGGCCAAAATCCTGTTGCAGAAACCTGACCTTATTTTGTTGGATGAGCCTACCAACCACATGGATATTGAATCGATTCAGTGGTTGGAAGATTTCCTGATAAACAGCGCTAAAGCTGTGATTGTGATTTCGCACGACAGGGCCTTTATCGACAACATTACCACCCGAACCATCGAGGTTACCATGGGCCGTATTTACGACTACAAAGTAAATTACTCGTATTACCTCGAACTGCGCAAAGAACGCCGCGAGCAGCAGCAAAAAGCATACGACGAACAGCAAAAAATGATTGCCGAAACAACCGAGTTTATTGAACGTTTTAAAGGAACTTATTCCAAAACATTGCAGGTTGGATCGCGGGTGAAAATGCTCGAAAAGCTTGAAATCGTTGAAATTGACGAAGAAGACACTTCAGCCCTCCGACTTAAATTCCCTCCTTCGCCACGCTCAGGAAACTACCCCGTTATTGTGGAAGAATTGAGCAAATCGTACGATGATCACCTGGTATTTAAAAATGCTTCGCTAACCATCTCCAGGGGTGAAAAAGTAGCGTTTGTTGGCAAAAATGGCGAAGGCAAATCGACCCTTGTAAAAGCGATGATGAACGAAATCGATTTTGATGGAAAGTTAACACTTGGCCACAATACCATGATTGGCTATTTTGCCCAAAACCAGGCTTCGCTGCTCAATGAAGAACTGACTGTTTTCCAAACTATAGACGATGTGGCAGTGGGCGACATCCGAACTAAAATTAAAGATCTTCTCGGGGCGTTCATGTTTGGCGGCGACAACATCTCGAAAAAAGTAAAAGTGCTTTCAGGAGGCGAACGTACCCGCCTGGCCATGATCAAACTGCTGCTCGAACCGGTGAACCTGCTTATTCTGGATGAGCCTACCAACCACCTCGATATGCGTACCAAAGACATCCTGAAAAGTGCCCTGAAAGATTTCGACGGAACCTTGATCCTGGTTTCGCACGACCGTGATTTCCTCGACGGACTGGCTGAAAAAGTGTATGAATTCGGCAACAAACAAGTCAAGGAACACCTTTACGACATCAAGGGTTTCCTTCAGAAGAAAAAACTGGATAACCTTAAAGAACTGGAACGTAGCAAAAAGTAATCAATGTTCTGGAAAAAATGTTTCGGGTTACGAGATGCGGGTTTCGTGCTAAACACGTAACCCGAAACACGCAACTATAAATCAGTTTTGCCTGAGCATCGGGAAGATCCGTTTGATTTCCTCATCATTGGGGTAGCTGCCATATTCGCATATTTCAAAGGCTTCAGCATATTTTGCCTGATTCGCTTTTTCGCCGTACCATTTAATTAATCCGGTCTTCGTTTTAGCAGAAATACTTCCTTCCCTACTTTCGGCCAACCATTGCCTGCGGCCTGATTCCGATTTTGGGACATTTTCCAATTGACCAGCCAGCCAAGGCAACCACTCAAAAAACTGGGATTGATGTGCTGTCAGGGCATAAATTTTCTGGTCGAACACAGTTGAGATATCTACCACAATATCCGGAGAAAAAGGATTCGGTTTCATAAACCGGTCTTCGGTATACAGAAAAATCGGATTCTTTTTAAGGGCGGGAGTTTCAGGAGCAATGTTTGGCACAATCACCAGAAAAGCAGCATCCTGTATGGCAATGGCGGTATTTCGGTGATCAGGATGATAATCGTACGGGCGTGGCCCAATAACCACATCCGCTTTCCACTCCCGGATTAGCCTGATCAGCTGCAACCTCAGGTTCAGATCGGGCACCAATAATCCGTCATGATTGTCCAGAACTTTGTAAGTGACCCCGAAGCGTTTGCCTGCTTCTTCGGCTTCGGCTTTCCTGATTTTCGCAAGCACTTCGCCGCCCTTATCGAAATGACCCGCATCGCCATTGGTTGTTGAAATAAATAGAACTCGATGTCCCATTTTTGCAAATTGAATGGCTGTTCCTCCCGTATCAATATCACAGTCATCGGGATGAGCCCCAATAACAACTACGTTTATTTTTTGATCCTGCGCAAAAACGAACTGGATCGAAAACAGCAATAAACCCGCAATGATGACTTTTTTAAACATGGCTTTTGAGTTTAATTCCGAACTGAAAACCCCGCATAAGCGGTAAAATTGATCCTTAGCCCCAAATATACTCATTTCGAGCACAATAAAACAAGCAGCTATCGGGCAAAATATTCATTTACTCTTCGTCGGCTGTTTCGCCGTTACGTTTTGAACCCGGATTATTACCGCCTTTTTGTTTAGTGCAGATAATTTTGCCTTCACCGGTAAAAAGAAGCCATTCAACGAAAAAAATACTTCTTTTTGATACTACCTTCCTAATTTTGGTAACAAAATCAATTTTCAAGCGTCTATTCAACTAAAACAAACAAACTATGAGAACGAAACAAATTCAACTGATTGGAATTTTTGCATTCATAAGCATCATTCTTTCATCCTGCTGGTTCATGGGGCCATCGGTCAAAGGCAACGGAAATGTGACCGAAGAGGTCAGGCAGGTTACTCAGTTCGATCAAATACATGTAAGCCGGGGAATGAATGTTTACATTACGCAAGGAAGTCCGGCAAAAGTAATCGTAATTGCCGACAACAATTTGCACGAAGTTATTGAAACTAAAGTCGAAGGCGGCGTATTGAAAGTATATGTCAACGAAAATATTCGTTGGGCCAAAGAGAAAAAGGTGATGGTAACTGTTGAAAAACTTTCAGGGCTTGAAACCACCTCTGGATCGAATGCCTGGTCGCAGAATCAAATCATGTCTGAAGATCTTGATATGAAAGCTTCTTCGGGAGCAAAGATTTCGATGGATGTGAATGCCAAATACTTAAAAGCTGATTGTTCCTCAGGGGCAAACATTAAGGTTTCGGGGCTGGCCAAAGAAGCTGAACTGGAAACATCGTCAGGAGCAAACTTAAAAGGCGAAGAACTGAAGGCTGAAAATTGCAAAATGAAAGCTTCGAGCGGTGGAAATGTTTCGTCGACAGTGAACGGAAGATTAGAAGCCAAGGCCTCGAGTGGCGGGAATGTCGTATACTATGGAGAACCAACTGAAACCGATGTAGATACATCTTCAGGCGGAAATGTCCATAAAAAATAAGTGTTAGTCTCAGTATTCAGAAAACCAAATATTATAGACTAGATTTTTATCTCAAAACGGAAAACATGAAAACAATTAAACTATTTACATTCATTCTATTCATTACTGCTTGCGTACAGGCTACAGGAGCCAATGTCGGCCGCCAAACACGGCATATCACCGGATTTCACGGAATCTCAGTTTCAAGCGGAATTGATTTGTACCTGACCCAAAAAACAGTTGAGGAAGTTGCCGTTGAAGCCGAATCGGAAGATCTTGACAAAATCATAACCGAAGTTGAAGGCGGTATCCTGAAAATTTACATCAAGGAAAAATCATGGTTTAGCATGAGCTGGAAAAGTAAGCCCCGAAAAGCATATGTTTCGTTTAAAACACTTGATAAATTAGAAGCTTCAGCCGGCTCTGATGCGATTTCGGAAGGCCGCTTAAAACTGGATAAACTGAATTTAGATGCCAGCAGCGGATCGGACGTTAAACTTGATCTTGAAGTGACCGAAATGAGCGTTGGGTCGAGTAGCGGGTCGGATATCACTTTAAAAGGTACAGCAAACAAAATACAGGTAGATGCCTCAAGCGGGAGCGATATCGATGCCAGTGATCTTCAGGCTAAAAATTGCACTGCCAGTGTTTCGAGTGGATCGGATATCAAAGTAAATGTTACCGAAAACCTGGATGCCAGCGCTAGTAGTGGTGGCGATATTTCGTACTCCGGAAATCCCAAAACAAAAGACATCAACGAGTCGAGCGGTGGCGGTGTTCACGGCCGATAACCAGCGTTAAAAGTTCAGGCTTATTTATTTTATTCAGAAGTGTCGGTTCAATGCCGGCGGGAATTTTATTGCCCTTACAGAAACAAAAAAACAGTTCATAAAAACGACCTAAAGCCATGTAGGTCAATTAATTAAAACAACAAAAACAAATAAACAATTTAAAAACAGAACACCATGAAAACAATGTTAAAAGTTACTTTTCTGTTCGCTCTTATAGCATTTGCGAACACCTTATTTGCGTCAGGAAACCTGAAAGTAAACATCCTTCCATTAAATGCTGAAAAAGCAGTAGTTGCTATCTCAACCCTTTCAAACAGCAATTTCAATATTACGATTGCCAACGACAAAGGCCAGATTGTTTATTATCAGGAAAACTCGAATCCGGCAGAGCATTACCGCAAAGTTTATAATTTTTCGAACCTTGAAGATGGGACATACAAACTTACTGTCGTAAGCGCCGACATTACTGCCGAGCGCGAGTTTGAAAAGTCACATAGGATGATCAATGTTGGTGAAGAAAAAACGACTATAGAACCTTTCTTTGTATACGAAGATGGCATTTTAAAATACTCGTACCTGAATTTTAACAAAGAAGACATAACAATCTACTTCTTTAAAAATAATGAGTTACTCTATACCAAAGATATTGGTCGGGATTTCAACGTTCAGCGAGCATTAGATCTTTCGAAACTTGGTAAAGGAGCTTATGAAGCAGTTCTATACGCTGGCGGAAAACAATTTTTGTACCCGATAGATATTCAATAATATAACTCCGATTGATCTTGTGAGTTGGTTTTGTACATCGTTAGTTTGAACCTTTCAGGTATGCGATCCTGAAAGGTTTTTTACATTAACCCTTAAGAAATTATCCAATTCATATTCATTCTAAATCACCTATGTTTTAGGTTAGATACAAGCTGTTGTCGATAAGTTACATTACCTTAGCCATTGTTTAACAAACGGCCTAAAGGATCCCAAAAATTGAAATTCTTTAGGTTGTTGAGAGACTACAAAAGTGATGATTAACAAAACTTTACGATTAGTCAATTTTATAATTGATACAGGAATTTATCTAATCCTAATGATTGCTTTTCTGGTGACATTCAAGAACCTGATAAATCCGGGAAATGCAAAATGGATTTCAATCACCGGTTATTTTCTGTATTACTTCCTGTTCGAATACTTCAAAGGGCAAACCATCGGCAAGATGTTCACAAAATCAATTGTCGTATCACATACCGGGAATAGAAATAGCTCCTTTATCCAAATTTCAGGGAGAACTTTGATGCGGTTCATACCAATCGACATTGTATCCTACTTATTCTCACCAAACGGACTTCATGATAGAATTTCGAAAACGGCTATAAAGAAATTATAGCAATATGTTGTCTTTAATTTTTAATGTATTTCAAATGAAAAAAAAGTTTATTAATGCTTTTGCGTTGGTTGTAATTGCTGCCACTTTATCGAGTTGCGCTACTATTTTTGGTGGCCAGATTTCTTCATGTCAAAAAACTAAGCCGTTGGCTGGCCAACCTGCAAGATCTGTTCGGGCTGGAGCTTTAATTGCTGATATATTGCTATTCTGGCCCGGGGCAGTGGTTGACTTTGCTACTGGCGCGATTTATAAACCTTGTGGAAAATAAGTTTATTCCAATCAAAAAACAGGAGGTATTCTACGAAAGAACACCTCCTGTTTTATTTGTTAGGTATTTTTAAAATAGTGCCAAACTTACATCAACAAAGTTTGATCCCGCTCACCATGCGGCCAGTATCGGTTCCGTCGCGGCGGGCCGAATAAAACAGGTCGGCCTGTTCGAACGAACAAAGCCCCATCAGTTCAATGTTTTCTTCCTGAATGCCCGATTCCATCAGTACGGTTTGATTGGCCTCCCACAGGTCGAAGTATGCCCTTCCATCATTCATCGATGGCTTAAGCAGCGCGGGAAAATTGCTGAAACTGGACTCAACGGCAGCTACAACTTCCGGCCCAACCTCGTATGCATGTATATGGATAGAAGGGCCTATTCCTGCAACAATATCCTTTGGATTACTGCCAAAAGTTTCGGTCATCTGACGGACAGTTTTCTTCGCAATTTTAGAAATGGTCCCTTTCCAACCGGCATGGATTGCGGCCACCACTCTTTTTACCGGATCGAAAAGTAAAATCGGAACACAATCAGCCGTCTGAACACAAATAAAAATCCCTGGCTCATTGGTAATCAACGCATCGGTATCTTCAATTGTATTGGTGAAATTCTCGGCGGTAACAACCGCTATCCTATCGGAATGTGTTTGCCGTGGAAATACAAACTGGCCGGGATCCAACTCACAAGATATCGCCAGTTCTTTTCGGAAGCCAGCGTAAATATCCTCTGAATCACCTGTAAAACGTGGTTTGTTTCCTAGCCAACCTTCTTTGGTGGTCACAAAATGGGCTATATTTTTGTATTTTTTGAAGCTCTCGAACTTAAAAACTGAAAGCCGCCCCTGAAGCATCTTTCTCATATCAGTCAAATTTGGCGCAATATTAATCAGCCGGAAGATGGTTAAATATGACTTGTATCACACAATTCAAACATAAAAGCGGTTCCAAACCAATACTGCTGATTCTGATAACGGAACGGAAGCAAATTTATTACTGAATATTTTTCTTGTGCTTCACGATTTCACCTTTAACTACAAAGGTGATCGACTCGGCAATGTTGTCGGAATAACCGGCAATACGTTCAATGAGGTTAACGATGATCAGTATATTCGATGCAACAACAACAACTTCCGATTTATGCATCATTTCAGAAAGAATTCGCGCAGCAATGGCTCCGCAACCCTCTTTCAATGTGGCCGACTGGCGATAAATGGCCTGGCAATATTCCAGGTTGTGCGTTTTAACCAATTCCAAGACATCGGCAAAAAGCAATGAAGTTACCTGGGCAATACTGTCAACACCCAGTTCGGTAACCAGTGTGCGGTATTCTTCGAGTGGTTCAATGCGTTTGGCTATGCTCACGGCGTGGTCCCCAACCCGCTCCAAATCGTTGTTAATTTTCAGGGCCGAAAGAATGTAACGCAGGTCGGACGCAACGGGTTGTTGCAAGGCAAAAATTTTCTGGCAAAGCTTGTCGATTTTCACATCAAGCGTATTGATGTCCTGGTCGTCGCTGATCACTTTTTTGGCTAGCTTCAGATCGTAATTTTTCAATGCGGTAAGCGCATCGTTTATTTGTTGATTCACCTGAGAACACATCAGCACCACTTTGTGCTCCAGTTTTTCAAGTTCCGAATCGAATATTCTGTTTTCCATGGGATTGATTTATTGAAGGATTGAAGGACAGAATGAATTTCAGGTTCCAAATTCCAAGCCAAGTGCAATTAGCAAACTTTTCCTGAACACTAGGACTGGAAACTGAATACTCTTGAATCAACCAAACCTTCCGGTGATGTAATCCTCGGTTTGTTTTTTGTCAGGATTGGTGAAAATCTTCTTGGTTTTATCGTATTCAATCAGTTCGCCCAGGTAGAAAAAAGCGGTGTTATCGCTGATACGCGCGGCCTGTTGCATGTTGTGGGTCACGATTACAATGGTATATTTCTCTTTCAATTGAACAATCAGCTCTTCAATTTTGGAGGTCGACAGCGGATCGAGCGCGCTGGCCGGTTCGTCCATTAAAACGATTTCAGGGTTTACAGCTAAAGTGCGGGCAATACAGAGCCTTTGTTGCTGACCACCCGATAATCCAAGCGCTGAATCGCCCAGGCGGTCTTTCACCTCGTCCCAAATCGCGGCATTTTTAAGTGCGGTTTCTACAATCTCGTCGAGTTGTTTTTTATCTTTCAGGCCATTAATTCGCGGGCCATAAGCTATGTTTTCGTAGATCGACTTTGCAAACGGATTCGACTTTTGAAAAACCATGCCCACTTTTTTACGGAGCGTGACCACATCAATGTTGTTATCGTAGATGTTGATGCCGTCGATCAGGATGGTTCCTTCAATTTTTACACCGTCAATCAGGTCATTCATGCGGTTCAGGCTACGCAGAAAAGTCGATTTTCCGCATCCTGACGGGCCAATAAAAGCAGTTACCTTTTTCTCCGGAATCTGAATGGAAATATTTTTCAGGGCCTGCTTTGCCCCGTAATAAAGATTCATGTTCTCGGTATGTATTTTTTCGACAGTCATATATTAGTTTGATTTTTTTTGCCTGATTCGGTATCTTAAAACAATGGCTGAAATATTCAGGATGAAGGTAAGCGCCAGAAGTACTAAAGTAGTTCCAAACTGTATCGGCATGGTTTGATCGACGTTGGCCGATTGGGTGGTCATCACATAAATGTGGTAACCCAAAACCATAAACTGGTCGCTGAATGAGGCGGGCAGTGTTGCCACATAATAGGCCACCCCGGTAAATAGAATCGGTGCCACTTCTCCCGCACCGCGGCTAACGGCCAAAATGGTCCCGGTCATAATCCCGGAAATCGATCCCGGAAGAACTACTTTCCAGATCGTTTGCCATTTGGTGGCTCCAAGCGCCAAACTTGCAGCCCTTAAATCTTTCGGCACCGTTTTTAATGCTTCTTCGACCGAAACAATGACAACAGGCAGAGTGAGCAACGCCATGGTTAAACTGGCCCATAAAATATTGGGCTGTCCCCATTTGAGCTGACCGCCCAAAAAAGTATTGTCCATCTCGGTTCCTACAAACTTGATAAAAAACCCAAGTCCAAACAAGCCGTAAATAATCGATGGAATTACGGCCAGGGTGCGCACTGCAAAGCGAATAACCTTGGCAATGATCGCATTTTCGTTGGCATATTCGGTGAGGTAAATGGCAGTGATGGTTCCGAATGGTACAGCAGCGACCGACATGATGATTACCAGCAGGGCAGTTCCGTATATGGCCGGAAATATTCCGCCTTTAGTCATCCCATCTTCCGGAAAACTGGTCAGAAATTCCCATGAAATCTGATCTTTTCCGCCAATAACAATTACGGCTATCATCACCACAATAATCGCAATAATCACTAAAGCTGATGAAAGCGTGAGGCCTTCGATCAAAATACCTTTGATATTATTTTTGAAGCTCTTGATCATTTTCCCTGTATTCTTTTCATTAATTTCCCTTTCACATAGAATTCAGCAATGGCATTCAGGATAAACGTGAAGATGAACAACAGCGATCCGATGAGGAAAAGCACATTGTAATGCGTGTCACCAAAAACCACTTCGGCCATTTCGGCGCCAATGGTTGCGGCCAACGTCCTGACCGATTCAAATGGATTTAAACCCATTTGTGAAGCATTTCCGGTTGCCATTAGCGCAATCATGGTTTCGCCAAAAACACGGCCAATGCCCAACAAAACAGCGGCAAAAATTCCGGGGGTAGCTGCCGGGAGAATCACAAAAAAAGCGGTTTGCCATTTGGAGGCCCCTAATGCGAGGCTCGCTTCGTTAAATGTTCTTGGAACAGCCGTCAGCGCATCTTCGGTGATCGTAAAAATGATGGGGATGGCTGCAATTCCCATCGCAATACCGCCGACAAACGAGTTCAGCCGGGTATCGTAATGAAATACATCCTGAAGAAAGGAGGCCAGCACCATCAACGCAAAAAAACCGATGACTACGGAAGGAAATCCGGCCAGCAGTTCGATGGTTGGTTTAATAATTTCTTTCATCCGGCGGCTTGCAAACGAAGCGGTATACAAGGCGGCCAGGATAGCCAGCGGCGCTGCAAATAAAATGGAAATGATTGTTACCTTGAACGTTCCGATGATTAAGGCCAAAATTCCGTAACGGGGTTTTTCTGAAACTGGCACCCATTCTTTAGTCAGAAGCGATTTCAAGGCGGACTTGTTATCATCGTATCCGCTCCCGGCGCTAACCGTATATGATTTATCGGCGGAGCTGGTGGAATCACCAATTGCATGATTGTTCGATTGATCTGTCACTTCACCATAAGTTTCCTGAACATCTGTTGTTGCCGGTTTGTCAGTTACTTCGCCGTAGGTTTCCTGTGTTTCGGCTATAGCTTCAGTCTTTGCAGGCGCCTTTTCCTGTTTAAAAATCGGGAGAGATTCCCTGAATACAAAAATGAAAATCAGTACAACGATGGTTATGGACAAAAAAGCGACCCCTTTGATCACTTTTTCAGCCAGATAATCGCTCCATCTGAATTTCTTTCGGGTAATGTCGATCAGACCAGAAACGTTTTCATCTGATTTTTTCCCCTTTTTGGTTTTTTTTGTCATAGTTGAGAAGTAGTACCTAAGTGATAAAGCACCTAAGCACCTGAGCAAAAACTCAGATGTTTAGGTACACAGGCGCCATTTTATTTTACCGGGAAATAACCCATTTCAACAACTAGTTTTTGCCCTTCAGGGCTTAAAATCCAGTCGATGTAGCTTTTCATTGCCCCTGTTGGTCTATTTTTCAGGTACATATACAAATATCGGGAGATCGGATATTGATTTTTTGCAATTGTTTCGGCCGAAGCAACATAGCCAGGGCTATTTGCGTCTTGTTTTACTTTACAGATTTCAATGCCTTCAGCATAAGCAGCGCCACCATATCCAATCCCATTAGCGTCTTTTTTAACGGCGTTTACAACAGCAGCAGTTCCGGGCAATGTTTGGCAATTGGAAGCATAATCGCCTTTCACTACATTTTCCTGAAAGAAAACATAGGTACCTGAACTGTTTTCGCGACCATAAAGTCTAATATCAGCATCAGCTCCTCCAACTTCTTTCCAATTCTTGATTTCACCACGGAATATCTTGCCTAGCTGTTCAATGGTCAATTCTTTCACCTTGTTGGAAGGATGAAGATATACGGTAATTCCATCTTTGGCACAAGCTACTTCAACGCCAAGCGTATTGTATCTGGCTTTCAGTTTGTCTTTTTCCGATGGTTTCATTTTGCGGCTGGCATTGGCTATGTCAGTTGCTCCGTTAATCAAAGCTGAAATGCCAACACCTGATCCGCCCCCAGTTACCTGGATAGCAGCATTGGGATTACTTTTCATATAAACTTCAGCCCACTTTTGAGCCAGGATAACCATGGTATCCGAACCTTTCACTGTAATCCGATCAGGGGCAGCGGTAAAAGCGAAACCAAAAACTCCTAAAAGAATGGCTACAACTGCAAATTTTTTAATATTCAATGTTTTCATTTTGTTTTGTTTTAATATTGTTTGAATTCTCAATTAAAATTTAGCCTGAATTCTCAGGGTAAGAAGGTTATTATTCACATTTTTGCTGTAATCGAGACCGTTTTTCACAACAGTTCCGTCGGCTTTGGTGTAGTTTTCCATCAAATTACTAACACCAGCAGTAGTCCCTACCTTTTCGTTATTTACGATATCGTAGTTAAGTGAAATTCTTAAATTGTCATCAAAGTAGTGGTGCAAAGCAAATCCAAAAGTTGAAGTGGCCAGGTCGCTTTTACCACTTACCCTGTTTTTTAAATTAGTGGCATCAGCCGAAGTGTATTTTGCAATTGTAACATCCTTACCAGTGATGTCGGTATTCGGATCGTAGTAGTCGTAACGAAAAGCAAACTGATTCTTTTTACCGAGGTTCTTGATAAAATAGATGTAGTAACCTGCAAAACTATTCTGGAAATTGGCAACTCCCGGAGCTGCGGCTGTAGTTCCAACTGCTGCTACCGGAGAATAACCAATAGTTGCATTTTTACCGGCAATGTATTCACCTTTCAGCGACATTCCGCCTAAAATATCGGCGAACAATTGGAATTCACCACCAATCCAGTTACGCTTTACTGCATCACCAAATTTAACATCCTTGATGGTCGTGTAATCACTGTTTAAAGTTTTCAGGGCATTCGATTTCAACGATCCAAAGTAGCCATGCGCACCAAAATCAAGTCCACCGAAACTTCCTAAGCTCAGGTTATAAGTTGCCCGTACCATGATATCTTTATAGTTATCGATATCTTTGTTTTCATTGGTATTCAGGTTAGTCCCTGCACTGTTGGCAATTGTTAAACCATCATTTCCATTGAGTAAAGCAAGTTGCAAATGAAAAGGAACATTCACTGGATTAAATTCCAATTTTGCCCCAACTGCGCGTTCTCCTGGATAAAGGGTGCGAATAACCAATGAGCGTTCAAGAATTTCCCTTTGGCTTGAAGAATATTCAACTTCGTAGTTTGGTCGGTTAAATTTACCTGCCCACAAACTGAATGATTTTGTCCAACGGTCGTTCAATATTACATAAGCATCTTTTAATGCAATTGCTCCTGGTGAAAAGTCTGGCTGTAAAACGAATTTGATTCCATCAGCGGTTTCGTAGGTGAATTTTAACCTGGCACGTCTGATTGAAAGGAAATTAGTAGGCTGAGTATTTAAATTCTCATAGTTCTGATATTGTGCCTGAATGTAACCCGATACCTTAATCTTGGTCAGTTTTTGCAAGTCCGCTTCATCAGTTGCAAGCCGTTCGGTTAAACCGTTCACTTTGTCGTTCATTTCTGAAAGTTTCTCATTGACGGATGCTTCCTGTGCATTTGCGTTATACGACAAGGCGAAAATCAACATCAGAGCAATCAAACTTAGTCTTTTCATGTTTTTTATTTTATTCTGATTAATACTCGCTGCAAATTTTCCCCAATATTGTTACAGATCGATTACATAATTATTAATTGTAGATTACAATTGTATGAACTCGCTGAAAATCAACAAAATTATTAGCATTTAGTATGCTTAAAATATTACAACCTTATAAAAGAACGATTAAACGAATTGAGGTAAAACTTATGATCCCGATTAGATAAGTCAATTACTGGTTTGTTTTAATCGGTGCCGTTATTCTCATTTCTTCCAAAACATCATTTATTGCCGACAAGAGCGTTTCAATGTCTTCCAAATACAGTTGCCCAATATTGCCAATCCTGAAACAGTTGGTGTCGCTTAATTTCCCCTGATAGATGACTTGCCCACGCTCATGAAGTTTTTCGTAAAATAGTGTGAAATCGAAATTTTCATGTTCAGGAAACAAGAATGAGGTAATAATGTATCCCTGATCAGTTTTATCAAGGTATGTGCGCAATCCCAAAGCTTCGGTGCCTTCAATCAATCGCAGGTAATTTTTCCGGTAGCGCTCAGCCCGTTTTTCAATGCCACCTTCTGCTTTCAGTTCTTCGATGGCTTTACGGAATGCCAAAATGGCCTGAATTGGGGGCGTGAACCGGAACTGGTTTTCTTTTCTCATGACAATCCACTGGCTATAAAGGTCGAGCGAAATGGTCCTGGCTTGACCAAGACAAGTTTCGAGAGTTTTGGTTTTGGCGATCACAAACGAAAAGCCTGGAACACCTTCGATACATTTGTTGGAGGACGAGATCAAAAAATCAATACCAAGTTCTTTCATATCAATCGGTACAGCGCCAAAACTGCTCATGGCATCAACAATATAGGTCTTGCCGAACCTTTTGGCCAGTAAACCGATTCCTTCGATGTTATTGAAAATACCGGTTGTGGTTTCACAATGTACAATAGCAATGTGTGTGATTGTTTCATCTTTTGTCAGAATATCTTCAGCATCCTTTACCGGAGGAACAATGTTTTCTTTGTATTTTAATGTTGTTGTTTTAATCCCATAAACTTTGGCCATCTGTTTAATGCGGTCGCCATACGCTCCATTGGTCAGAATCAGCAGGTGTCCATAGATCGGAATTACCGTTGATATAACAGACTCCACACCAAAAGTCCCTGAACCTTGCATTAATACGGTATCATACCCATCTCCCGAGGCTAATCCGGCTATGGTGAGCAGTTCGCTGCGTATTTCTTTCACAACTTCCAGAAACTCTTTATCGCGCGAACCCATGTCGTGGAGCATGGCTTCTTTTACTGAACGCTTGGTGTTTAATGGCCCGGGGGTAAATAGTTTATTGTCCATTTTGATTTTTTTATTTGATTGCTGGTAATAATTCTGGTGTTGGGTTGATCGTATTTCCGGATTCAGTTTCCGGATTTTCATTGCCGTAGTTCCATTTTAGGATGAGCAAGAAGGCTGCGATTAATGCGACAAACACGAATAACTCAAAAAGGGCATCCCATCCATATTTACCCGAAATATAAGCTACCGCAAAAGGCGAAAGCAACTGCCCGGCCGAACCGACTCCGTTGATGAGCCCGGCGGCCAGGGCTGCGCCGTGGTTTTTTCCAATGTCCATTGCTGCCGCACCCGACATGAGCGAATCGGGCCCGTAAGTAAAAAAGCCGATTAATCCGATTGAAATGATGATAGGAACAATTCCAAGCGGACTGAGATGGGGTTGCAGGTAGAGCACAAAGGCTAAACAAAAAAGCATGATTGAGCTGATGGGGAACCGGCGCGATTTGAACAGGTAATCGGAAGCATAACCAGCCGCGAATATTCCGAAAAATCCGAATGCTTCATAAGCAATTGATGTGTAGCCCGCTTGTTGGTCTGAATATTTTAAGGCTTCGGACAAATACAACGGGAGCCAGAAAAGAAAGGCGTACCGGGTAAACTTGACGAAGAAATACATGATTGCTGCAATCCAAACAGCTCCATTTTTCAATACAGCTATTTGTGCAGCTTTCTCTTGTCGTTTTCCTTTAGGCGTATCCATGTTTTTTTCGAAGGATTCGAGTTTTACGTCAGCCGGATTATTTCGAGCCAAGAAGATGTAGACAAGCGAAATGGCCAGCAACAGGATGGAAGGAGCCAGAAATGCCCGCCGCCACGACAAACCGTTAAAGAAATATTGGTTACTCAGCCAATAAGTTGCGAATGCCGTTGCAGCCATCCCGCCAATCACGTAGCAGGTGGTCCAGTACGACATGACTACACCGCGTTCTTTCTTTTTAAACCAAGGAGTCAGGTTTTTAATCAATCCCGACCAACCTGACGACTGCCCGAATCCATTTAACCCCATCAGGAAAAGGAACGAACCAACGGTTCCCATCCAACCCATCATCAGGTTTGAAATAACCGAAAGTAAAAGCCCGATACCCACGATCAAACGTGGCCCATGCCGGTCGCTCAGATAGCCGTTCAGGAACTGGCCAATCATATACATGAGACTGAAAACGGTAATGACGATCGCGAATTCTTCCTTCGAAGTGTGGAGTTCGCGGCTCAATACCGGCATGACCACACTGAAATTCTTGCGGCAAAAATACATCCCGAAATAGGCCAGCCAGGTAACGGCAAAGATTTGCAGCCTCCACCTTTTCATTTCAGGAGAAATAGCTTTAGCCATGATTTTATTGGGGTTCAAAAGAACATTGGGAAATAATTGAACAACTGTTTCCCTTTCGTGGCATTGGGTGTTATCTGTCTCTCGATTGTGATATTGTTTTCAATTTGCCGGTCAATTTCTTCCAGGATAGGCCAACAATCCCAAACACCTTCGGCTACAAAATCAGCTCCGGCATTCAGCAGTTTCCGCCCCGCATGGGCAATTTGTTCGGCCAGCCAAATCGGGTCGGCGGCATCGGCATCGGCAAGCGATAATCCCAGCTCGTTTCCCGACTTGGTTAAACCAATGGTCCACATTCCGGCATTTTTGCCTTCCTGAATGTCGGCTATGGTATCACCTATTTTCACCATTTGATTGAGTGGATAAACATCCATAATTTCGCAATTCAGGTAAATCATCCAGGGTGCCGGCCGACCAGCCGAAACTTCAGATGAGCTGACTATTGCATCGGGCAATAATCCGATAGCCGAGGTAATTGGGATGATCGTATTCATCATTCCTTCGACATATCCGGTGGTTGTTCCAACTTTAATATCTTGATGCTGGAGCGACTTAATCAACTTAATAGCTCCTGGAATTGGGTCGCAGTAGTCTTTTACAATTGCTGACAATGCAGGTTCCAATTCAGAATAAATGCTTTCAACATCTGATTCCGAAGGAATCCGGCCATATTCGGCGAGCCATTGTTTCTGCACGGTATCGAGCCTGAAGAGTGCGCGAACGTGGTCTTTCTTGGCCAATCCCATCGGAGTTCGGGCCTCCTCCATGCTCAGGATAATGTCTTTTTTCCCGAACACTTCAATAAACACTTGTGTTGGCGCCATGCACCCATAATCAATGATTGTTCCTGCCCAGTCGAGAATGACTGCTTTAATATTTTTGAGCTGATTCATATTGTATGTCAATGTTTTTGAACAAATGTTTTTATTGTAAAACCCTGACAGGGAAAGCTGTCAGGGTAATTGGAAGGGGGATATGTGCGAAAGGTGCTGTTTATTTTATGATCCACATATCTGAATTGATGTCATCAGTTTCAGCGCCGAACTGACTTGTCAAAGCAGCCTTGTAATTGGTGGCGTTGGTAGTCCGTTCCGAACTTGGATATTGCCAGCGTTTGGCAATACGTCCGCTGTTTGCAGTTCCGGGGCCGGTAAGGAACGTTGGAACGCCCGTGCGGCGGTAATTGTTGTAGGCTTCCCAACCCGAGTTCTGAAAGAAGGCAAGGTATTTCTGGGTTAGTATCTGAGTTAAGGCGGTAGCCGCGGTATTGCTCAGTTTCACTGAGGTTTGTGCATAATAAGCAGCCCATTTTGTTTCAACATCAGTTACTCCGTGAAAGGTCCATGAAGCTTTAATGCCTTTGGTGTAGTAATCTTCAGCGTTTCCGGCTACCCAACCACGGTTAATGGCTTCGGCAATGTTAAAACATACTTCAGAATAACCAATTTGAATACAAGGTTCTCCAAGGTATGAGCTGTAATAATGGCTTTTACTGATTGGGGAATATTCGCCATTCAGCATTCTCGTCGACATGTCGTCCAAACTTTCGCCTGAACTTGCACCGACATAAGCATCGTAATCGGTAACAGTTAAACCAGCTTTAATTTTAGCGGGTGCCGGATCGGCAACGATGAACGTACGTGGATCTTTCAGTGATGCCAACGTATTCAGATAAGTTGCTGCCATGTTGTTACGGGTCGCAGTTTGCCCATAGTTGTCCTGATTGAGTGGATATTTATCGGTCGAACCATTGTAGGTGAATTTCAGGTTATCGTCCAGCGAAGTCATTACCGGATATTTGGTTGGGTTGTTCACCACATTGGCAAACTGTGTTTTGATGTTCAGGTCGGTATCCGACTCTTTTTTGCTCAAGGTGATTAAAACGCGAAGCTTATAGCTATTCACCACTTTTTGCCATTGTTTCAGGTCGTTGCCAAGCATGAAATCACCGGTAAGGGTTTGGTCGCCGCTATTAATAAGTGTCTGAAGTTCAGTGTTCGATTCTTCGAGCCAAGCAAGTGCCTGTTTAAACACCGCTTTCTGTGTATCATATTTTGGAGCTGTGTTTTCAAGGCTTTTCAAGGCATCGGTCATTGGTACATCGCCGAGTTTCATACTCATATCAACAAAGAAATAAGCTTTGAAAAATTTACCCAAAGCGGAATACGCATTGTTGTCGGCCAAGCCAACCCGTTTAGCCTCCGAAATCATCTGGTTTACATTCTTCAACTGGTTGTAATTGAAGCTCATGGTTGTCCAATCGTATTCCTGATCGTCGTAATAAGCGTAGTTGCTGCAATGAAACTGGTTCCAGCGCATTTCGTCACCCCATGGAGCAATATACAGGCTGTAAAGCACTTTGGTAAAAACCAACGAGGGCGGCACTTCGCCCGGACGGTTCGGATCTTTTTCCAACTCCTCGAATTTTTGACATGATGACAACCCAACCGCGAGTACCATCATAAATATGATTATTTTCTTCATTTCGGTATTATTGTAAATTTATAAATTAACGTTTGGTTAGAAGCTGATATTCAGGTTAAACCCAAAACGGCGTGTTGTTGGGGTTTGCAATCCTGAAGAACCATCGGAATTTGCATATTGCTCAATGTCAATATCCTTCCGTTCGGCAAAATACAACAGGTTACGGCCTACAAACGAGATATTAGCCTGTTTGATAAACGTTTTGCTTAGTACTGTCTGTGGGATCGTATAGGTTAGAACCACTTCGCGCAATTTCACAAAAGTGCGGCTGATACGGTCGGCTACATCGGTTCCGTAATAACGGCTAATGTAATCTTGCAAGTAAGTTGCAGTTGTATTGGGTGCGAATTGCAACGCACTGTAGTTGGTAACTTTTCCGTCAACATCATAAACTGGGGCTACTCCATTGCTTATCACAACTCCTTCGCCAACATACGATTTAATTCCCTTGGTGTCGTTAATGCGGGCAGCTCCCATAGCGCCAAGCACTGTGTTAATATGCCTTCCTCCCTGATACGTTTTCTTTTCAACATAGTCGAGAATATGTCCGCCAAACCGTCCGTCAAACTGAACTTTCAGGCTAAGATTTTTGTACGAAAATGTGTTGTTGATTGCACCAGCCCAATCGGAGTTTGCATTTCCAAGATATTGGGCTACCGAGTTACGAATTGGTCGGCCACTGGCATCGTTAATGATTTTGCCATCCGAAGTCCTAACAAAATCAGACCCATACATTTTATCCATGCGGTCGCCAACTTTTAAATAAATATTTAGTTTGTCAACCCCTGGGTAAATTTCATTCAGGTATTGCTGATTGGTTGAATAGTTTGCTGATATATCCCAGCTAAAGCCATTGACTTGATGTACTGGTGAACCTGAAACATTTATTTCAATCCCTTTCCTAAGGATTTTAATCCCATTCACTAAGGCCGATGAATATCCGGTTGATTCTGAGATTGGGAGCTCAAAAATTTTAGGGCCATCAATGCTTGAAAAATAGGTGACATCGAAATTCAACCGGTTATTCAAAAGGCTAACATCGGTTCCCACTTCCCATGCCGAACTTGAAGTAGGCTTCAAATCAGGGTTCGAAATAAGATTGGTATAGGAGGCGGACGGTTTCCCCTGAATCAGCCCAATGCTGTATGAAGAAGAATTTTTGTAATCAGGGCCATCATAAGGAGATTTATAACTACTACCATACCCGACCACACGGGAGCCAAGCATCTCGTCGGTTGATCCAATCATTGGTAAGATTAAAGCGCTTCCTACATTCGCATACGAACCGCGCAGTTTCCACGACTTTACAGTAGGAATAGTAACCAGTTTTGACATCTCAATACTGGTTGAAACCGAAGGGTAGAAATAGGTGTTGTGACTGGTTGGCAAGGTCGAGTTTTTATCGGCACGTCCAGTTAGCGACAGTGTCAGGAAATCATCGTAAGTAAGGTCGACAGAACCATAAGCACTGAGTACCTGCATTGGGGCATAATAGCTAAATGACTTTACAGGGTTTTTGGAGTTGCTTAAGTTATACCATCCCGGAACATTCAGGTAATCGGTTGACGCATAGCTGCTCCTGAAACTGTAGCTGCGAATGTTTCCCCCGGCGGTGGCGTGTAAATTCAGTTTTGGGACCACATAGCGATCATACGACAAAAGCACGTCGGTATTGTTTTCAAATAGGTTGCGTTTGTCTTCGCGGTAATCGCCTTCACCAGCTTCACGGCCATACGGGTGTGCCGAAAATGGAAGCTTTTCGGATCGGAACAAATCGTAGGTCGAAAGGGCTGTACGTGCCTGCAAGTTAAGGTGATCGGTGAATTTGTATGAAATGGTTACATTTCCGGTAAGGTCGTTTTTGTAGTGCCCACGCAACCATTCGTACGACATGAAATAAGGGTTGTGGTAACGCTGGTATTCGGCATAAACCGATTGAACGCCTTCTTTCCCTGGCTGCCAGTAGTTGCGCATATCATCGATGTTCCAATCGGCGCCGCCCCATGCAATAATATTGTAGATAATACTGTTCGGGCCATAGTTCACATCAGGAACATTGGGAGTGTATTGACGGCTATATGCCATGTTTGAACTAATACGAAGCTTCTTTGAAACGTTGTAACCACCTGTCAGGTTGAAATTGGTAATATTGAGTGAGGTATTTGGCACGATCCCTTTCTGGTAGCTATGAGAAGCTGAAAAACGCAGGTCGAATTTTTCGCCGCTTGCCGAAAGGGCAAGGCTGTTGTTTGAAAGAAGCCCGGTTTCAAGAAAACGTTTCAGGTTGTTTTTACCGCGGGCAACATAAGCAGTTGGCTTGATATTACCTTCATAGGTTTTACCGTCGGCAAAAGTTGTGGTGTACTTTGTTCCGGGTGTATATTGCCCGTCATACTGAGGGATTAGTTGTCCTTCAAACCTTGGACCCCAAACGTCGTAGTCACCATCATTCAAACCGCCTCCCTTTCCGTCGGCAAATGCGTATTTTCCGTGGTCGCCGGCACCGTATTCGTCCTGTACTTCAGGAATGGCCAAAAAACCGCTCTCGGCCATGGTGCTTGAATTAAAGTCGACAGAGAAGCCGCGTTTATCCGCAGTTCCACGTTTGGTGGTAATCTGAATGGCTCCGTATTGGCCCCTCGATCCATATAAAGCGGCAGCGGTAGGGCCTTTTAGTACGGTATAGCTTTCAATATCATCGGGGTTGATGTTCCAGGTATCAGTCTGAACTGGAACACCGTCGACCACATAAAGAGGGGCGTATCCACGAAGCAAGACTGATGGGGCGCCAAGAATTTCGGAAGAAGCGCCAACGGTCAACCCCGCGATTTTCCCAGTCAAGGCATTGATCGCGTTAGGTTCCCGGGCTTTAACCAACTCAGTACCTTTTACGTCCTGAATGGAAAACCCGATGGTGCTTTTTTCCTTCACAATACCCAACGCGGTTACAATAACTTCTTTAATTTCCTGTTTCGAATCTTCTAAAGTAATATTGATTACTTTTTGATTGCCAACCGTAATCTCAATAGTTTCGAATCCGATGTACGAGGCAACCAAGATATCTTTGGGTTCAGCTTTTATGGCAAAATGGCCATTGACATCCGATAAGGTTCCGCTAGTGGTTCCTTTCACCTGTATGGTGGCGCTTGGAAGACTCTCTCCATTGCTGGTTTTTACCGTCCCTTCAATACTTGCCTTTTGGGCAAATACTGTAGACCCAATCAGTAGGAACGTGATAATTAATACGATAAATTTTTGCATTTTAACATGGTTAGAATTAATACTCTTCATTTTTTAGACATAGGAATGGCCGTTTACAGCATTTAGCGCTATAAAAACCAGTAAAATCAATACTTAGTAAATCGTGTTTCGGTGATGTTTAGAATACCAGGGTTACCCGTTTGGTGAATAGGTTTGTCAGCGAATTTACATCATTGGTTTCGGTGATAGCTTTCTCGAAACTGGTGGTCTCTGCTGTCAGCACATTAAAGGCAACATCCAAAACTTTATTGAATTCAGTTGAAGCTGTTTCAGTAGAAATCTCCCCCTTCTTTACTGATTTTTTCAGGTACCGTTCAATTTTTATGACAGCATCGTAAATAACTGGCTTACGAATCATGGTGCGGGTCTGGGGGTTTCCCGGTACGATTGGGACCTGATAGGTATATTTGGCTTCGAGCAAATACAACTTTTCGGAAACCAATTTTCCCAGAAAATGTTCGCCAATCATTTCGCTTGAAATAGCTTTCAAATCATTGGTGTTGTCAGATGCCCTAAACTCAAAGTCAGGTAATCCGGCAACAGCAACCTTCGTTGTTTTAGTATCGCCAATAAAATTCATTGCCAAAGCATCTTGTGCAAATACTCTCCCGGAAATTGCAGATAAAATAATAACTGCAAAAAGTAATCTTGTTTTCATGATCTAACTGTTTGTTTATTGCTACAAAGGTCTGATTGTTATATTGTATTGTGATTATGAATGGATTAATCTTCGATTAATATTTTACTGCATTTTTTATACATTTTTAACCGATTGTGTCCTGAATGCCTGCGAAAGAATGGAGATCGCTTTTTGCAAATCTTCCCTGCCGATTGTAAGCGCCGGAGATAACTGAAGCACATTCCCCTGTGAGACTTTAAAGCTTAAGCCATTCTGCATACACTCGTACATGATTTTCTCAGCTTCTTTGGTTGCCTTTTCCTTTGTTTCCCTATCCTTTACCAGTTCAATGCCCCAGAGAAGCCCGAGACCGCGCACGTCGCCAATTATCGGGAATAGTTCTTTCAGTTTGAGAAGTTCATCCCCAAACCAAAGTGCATTATCTGCCACTTTCTGAAGAAGGTTCTTATTTTCGATATAATTGATGGTCGCCAATGCAGCCACACTTCCCAACGGACTTTTTTCGTGGGTGTAATGCCCAAGCGAAATATCTTGCGCTACATTATAACTGTCGCGGGCAATCATCGCAGCGAATGGGATGATGCCGCCACCAAATCCTTTGCCCAAACAGATAATGTCAGGTTCAATATCGAAATGTTCGAAGGCGAACATTTTGCCTGTGCGGCCAAGGGCTATCGGAATTTCGTCGAGAATCAGCAAAACCCCGTGTTTGGTGCATATTTCACGAACCCGCTTCCAGTAAGCTTTCGATGGAATTTGAACATCGGTATTCCGGATCGTTTCGGCTAGAAAGGCTCCAACTTCGCCGTCTTTTTCAATCACATATTCCAGATAATCGGCATATTTTAGCTGGTCTGCCTCGGTACTTCCAAAAATGCCCCGGAAAGTGGTTGGCGGCGGGATGTGCATAACCCCATGAAGCATGGGTCCCATTTGTTTCCTGAAAATTGCTTCCCCCCCCGCCGAAATCGCATCGAGCGAAGCGCCATGAAACGAGTCCCAAAGCGAAACAACCTTGTACTTCCCGGTAACCACACGTGCAAGTTTCAACGCTATGCCAATAACCGAAGTTCCACCCGGAGCAAATAAACTTCGGTTCAGGTTTCCAGGCAACAAATCGGCCAATTTCCGGGCCAGTTCAACAGCAGGCTGATTGGTGTACCTGCGCGGCGAAAACGGCAGGCTTTTTAATTGTTCTGTAATTTGACTGATGATATAGTCATTTCCATAGCCTAACTGGTGAACATTATTTCCGTGGAAATCGAGCAAGCATTTTCCTGAAACAGTTTGCATTCCGCTTCCTTTACAGCTATCCAAAACATCAAGACAAGGAGTTGACATCGATTGATGTAAAAAATAACGCGCATCGTCAGCCAGAATCTGGCGGGTAATTGGATCGGTAATTCTCTGATCCCATTTTCGGCGCTCTTCCGTAAAGTTGATGTCGCCTTCGGTTAATAGTCTGGGTCTTTCCATATTTGTTTTAGGTTAATGCATTTTAACGTGAAGAACCTTTGCAGGGCCAGTATATAGATTGTTGACCGTAAGTTCCTGGTAATATCTTCAAATCCGTGGAAAAATGAAAATTGATCCAGCGTGAAATGTATCTGTTTATCCTTCGATGTTTTTAACAACAAGCTGTATTGCCGGGATATTTCTCTGCTTCATTGCTGGAAAGGCTTTTCTGAAAAAACAATCACATTTATTAACTAGCCAATGCAACAATAAGATCAATTCAAACTTAGGGTATCCTGGGAAGTGTTAAGTTATGGGATCATTACCAAAGTGGTCAGCTAAAGTTATTAAACGGTCAAACAACGATTGCAGAAGTATTTCGGGATGATTACGGCATGAAACAAAAAAGAAATAATTGCTTTCGAACGATCAAATTCATTCCTTCTCAAAATTTTTCCTTCCTCATAAAATCGATATCGAATTTGTACCTGAAAATTCTTGTCGAAGCAACGAGAAGTTACACACCCCACTTTTCAGCCATGCTTAACACAGCCTTAATACAAAATGCAATCGAGGTACGCCACAAGAGGCCATCGCAAGCTGCTGATCCTTTGATAATTAATTTCTTTTGTTGCAATCTTGTTATTCAAATGTAATTGGATTGCAAACGATAATTAACCCATTTGTAACTCCGGTACTATTCCTTTGAGCCTGATATAAGAACATTAGATTCGGAAAATTCATTTTTGAATGAACGGGGCATGTCGAAACGACAGACAAGGCATTCAAGGTATTAACTAATTTACATTCGAGTGAAACTGAAACAAATTTTGCTGCTTGCCTTCTGTATGATCGTTGCGATTACCGGCAAGCCACAAACTGGTGTTATTAAGGGAATTATTACTGACGCAAACACCAAAGAATCATTGATTGGAGCCACAGTGGTCATCCAAGGTACCAGTAAAGGAGCTTCAACCGATTTTGATGGAAATTTCCGGATTGATAAAGTAAAAGTAGGTTCGTATAACCTGGTTGTTTCGTACATCTCTTACGACAATCAGATTGTCAGGGCTGAGGTAGCTGAGGGAAAGGAAACTGAACTGAATTTCGCTCTCAAATCGGCCTCTCTTGATATAGATGAAGTAAAAGTTGTTGCCAAACGTCGCGATAATACTGAAATTTCAATGGTATCGTCACTCAAAGCTGGCAATCTGATTGTAAGCGGAATTTCAGCACAACAAATCAGTAAATCACAGGATAAGGATGCTGCCGAAGTCATTCGCCGCGTCCCGGGGATTACCATTACCGACGGGCGTTTCGTAATTGTGCGTGGATTGATCGAGCGGTACAATTCGGTAATGCTAAACGGCGCAACCGCTCCAAGTTTCGAAGCCGATAAGCGAGCCTTTTCGTTCGATGCCATCCCCAGCGGAATGATCAACAACATACTGATTTACAAGAGTCCGGCGCCAGAACTACCGGCCGACTTTGCAGGGGCAGCCATTAATGTAGAAACCAAGAGCAATGCCGACGAAAATAGCCTGGTTATTGCCTACAATACCAAATACGTGGAACATACCACATTCAACAACAAATTCCAAACCTATCAGGGTGGAAAAACCGATTGGCTGGGATTTGACGATGGGACAAGGGATGTTCCAAAAGGTGTTCCTTCAACAGATGTATTTAAAGGACTTTATACCTGGAAAAGTACCGATGATTATTTGCAAAAGACAACCGAAATAGTAAAAGGCTCCAAGTTATTCAGTAACAATTGGACATCCAAATCAAAAGCGCCGCTCCCTGATCAAAATTTATCCATTACCCTGCAACATCGTTTTGTACTTGGTAAAGTTTCGTTGGGTAATATTTCTTCATTTTCATACAATACAGCCAGCGATTATCAGGAAGTTAACCGGTTGCAATACCAATATTATTCTGAGGAACAACAACGGATGATTCCATCTTTTGATTTCCACGATCAAAAGTCAAAAGAATCGACAAAAATTGGGTTTATACACAACTGGAATTTACTTTACGGGAATAACCAAAAATTGGAATTTAGAAACCTTCTGAACCAAATGGGTAATAAAACCACAATCAAGCGTGATGGTGTAAATTATTACAACGTAGATACGATCAGTTCATATGACCTTCGGTACGAAAGCCGTTTTATCTATTCCGGACAGTTGGCCGGAGAGCAACATTTCAATCACGAGAGAACCAAATTGAACTGGATGGCTGGGTATGGCTACACCAAGAACTCACAACCCGACAACCGCCGACTGACATTTGTACTCGATAATAACCCAAACAGCGAACATTATAACGACTATTACCTGAGCTTGCAAAGTGTGCCAAATGCCTATTTGGGCGGACGTTTATGGTTGTCCTTAAATGAAAAGATATACAACTACAAAGCTGATATTGAACACTTATTCAAGGTTTTTAACAGCGCAACAGACCTGACTTTCAAAGCAGGCATCGCCTATGAACACAAAAACCGTTCTTTCAAATCACGTTTAATTGGGGCAGTAGCGACCAACAATCCGCCTGACGTATTCTACAAAACTGTTACAGAAATCTTTTCAGGACAAAATATTTATTTCGACCAGATTGCCCCTTTAAATCAGGATAATGGGATAACCTACCGCGAAAATACCGCAGCCAAAGATAGTTACGATGGAGATGACCAAATTACATCTGGGTATGTAGGGCTTAAAATCCCTATTTTCAAGAAAATTAATCTCTACGGAGGTGTGCGTGTCGAAAAATTTAATCGGAAAATCAGCAATTTCTACGAAAAGACCGGGAATACCAATAACCTTGACATCGTAAGGGACACAATCAATTACTTCCCTTCGGTTAATCTGACATACAATATCAACGATAAAAATCTGGTCCGGTTCTCTTATGGCAAAACAATTAACCGTCCTGAATTCAGGGAAATGTCGAATTTCGACTATCAGGATTTCGATCAGTTCGCCATTATTCATGGAAACGACACACTGAAAAGCGCTTACATCGATAATTACGACCTACGTTACGAATGGTATCCATCGGCAGGCGAAATAGTTTCACTGGCCGCATTTTATAAAGACTTTAATCATCCAATTGAAGTTTTCATGATACCAGCTGGAACCACCTATGATTACCAGCCGGGTAACACTGAAAAGGCCTACAGTATGGGACTCGAACTTGATGCCCGCAAACAATTCACTGAATTTGAACACTCAAGCGGATTTTTAAATTACCTGAAAAACCTAACTGTAATTTTCAATACTTCGCTTATTAAGAGCCAGATAAGTACCGCTTCCGGTCAAGACTTTGCACTCGATAAAAAGCGTATTATGCAGGGTCAGTCTCCCTATATTATAAACTTGGGGCTTAACTATGCAAGTGAAGCTTCAAAACTATCTGTCGGTATTAATTACAATCGGCTTGGAAAACGAATTGCCTACGTTGGCACATCCCTGAACCCAAATACCTGGGAACTTCCGCGAAATTCACTCGATCTGACTATTCAAAAGGAATTAGGTAAACGGGTGACTTTTAAGGCTGGTATAAAAGACATCCTGAACAACCCTGTACGGTTCGTACAATATTATGGGCCAAACGATAACATTACTGTCGACACATACAATTTCACGCCAAACAGAAGTTTCTCTGCGGGGATTGTAGTAAAGCTTTAATGTTCTGATTATAAGATTATTAATAAACAAAGAAAATAACAAAAGATTGCTTTTTTGAACATTAAAATTCAAATTATGAAGAAAACTTTACTATCAATTATTGTATCGTTATTCATTGCTTTTGGAGCTTCTGCTCAAAGTATTAACGACAGTTTTTTTGATCACGTCAATTACATTGGCGCTTTCGACGGAACCTACAACTGGACAACTGGCTGGGCCGAATGGTCCCCTGTTGACAAAGTCTATCCAGATGCGACCTTAACCAAAGGTAATGGACAGTTTGCTTTTGCAACCGGAACGCACATCACTGCTAATGAAACCTGGAGTGGAGTGATCAAACTCGATGGTTGGGTTTATGTTGACGATGGCGCTACGTTAACGATCAGTGCCGGAACAGTCATTCGTGGTACTGAAAAAAGTGCCGTTATTATTCAGCGTGGTGGAAAAATCAATGCTGTTGGAACAAGCACAAATCCCATCGTATTCACCAGTAACCTGCCAGCAGGCCTGCGAACCACAAGCAGTTGGGGTGGTGTTGTTTTGTGCGGAAAAGCAACCAATAACATTTCTGGCGGTGTTGGTACTGCCGAAGGTGGAATTACCTCGCAATACGGCGGAACCGACGATAACGATAACTCAGGAACTTTAAAATATGTTCGTATCGAGTTTGCCGGATACGAAATAGCTACCGGGTCGGAAATCAATGGTTTGACCTTATGTTCTGTTGGTCGGGCAACTACGATTGACCACATCCAGGTTTCTTATTCAGGCGACGATGCTTACGAATGGTTTGGCGGAACAGTAAATGCCAAATATCTGATTTCGTACAAAACCGAAGATGACGATTTTGATACAGACAATGGTTACCGTGGAATGGTTCAATATGGTGTTGCTCTCCGCATTGATGCGATTGTTGACACCGATGCTGCAAACACATTCGAATCGGATAACGATGCCGCCGGAAGTACAGCTCTGCCTTTTACCCACGCGGTATTCAGCAACATCAGTGCATTTGGTCCTGCAATAACGGCAACCAACCCTGCAACTTTACAAGCCAAACATGCCGATGGTTCAGGAATGCGTTTACGTCGTAATACCCGCTTGCAAATCTATAACACAGCCATTTTAGGTTGGGGAAAAGGTCTTCGTATCGAGTCAGACGGCAGCCAAACCGCTGCAAATACCGACTTGCTAACTGTTCAGAATTGTATTCTGGCCGGAATCCGTGGCGATTACTTCATCCAGGATCCAAATGCAACAGTGATGACAGCTGCCACTATGGAAACCTGGTATAAAGCAACAACTCGTAAAAACAAGGTATTCACCAACAACTCTGACGTGAAAATTGCAGATCCGTTCAATTTTGCAAGCCCAAATTTCCAACCGGCAAGCGACTCACCAGTTCAGAATGCTTCTTACTGGTTTGTTACTGCGGTAAGCCCAATATTAGCAAACGAAGCCAGTTTGGTAAGCTATCCAAACCCTTTTACCGGAAGTACAAACATCGAACTTCAGCTTGACAAAAGTTCGTATGTGCGAATTGTTGTAACCGATATTTCAGGCCGTACGGTAGCTAATCTTCAGGAAGGAAATTTAACTGAAGGAACACACCGTTTCGAATTCGACGGTTCTGCCCTTCCAAAAGGATTGTATATCGCAAAAGTGATTACAACTAATTCTCAGAAATCGGTTAAAATGATTTCAAAGTAACGAGAAAATAATAAAAATGAAACTGGAGCTTCATCGGCGGTAAGCTGATGGAGCTCTTTTTAAAACAATAACTTAGCCGGAAGAATTCATTCCGGAATTTTAATAAAAGAATTGCACCATGAAGAAGCTCAGCTTGTTAATTGTTATGATCGGCTTTTTTGCATTTGCGGCCAAGGCTCAGGAATTGAAGGAAATAAACGGTATTTATTATGCCGACAGCGTTGCCTATACCGGGAAATACGTCACACACTTCCCCAATGGCAGGATCAAACTCGAAATGAACCTTGAAAATGGCATAAAGAATGGCACTGTAAATGTGTATTTCGAAAATGGACAGTTAAATGAAGTCCGGTCATACAAGAACAACCTGATGCACGGATCATGGATCACCTACAACGAACAAAAGGTTTTGATTGGACTGGCCAACTATAAAGAAGGACTGAAACACGGAACCTGGATGATCTGGGATGCGAACGGCAACTTGCTTTACGAGCTGCATTACGATATGGGCGAGAAAGTTGGAGTCTGGCGAAACTTTGGCAAAAACGGAGAGATTATTAGCGAACGCGAATATCCGGAAAAACCGGTAAAAAAGTAGTTCGATTATTTTTAACTCTTTTCCTGAAATTAAGAAATGCTTGCAGTTAAAATCCAACGAATCAGCCAAATTCCAGGCAGAAAAGGGCATTTGTAATTTTCTTGTAATCAAACTATCGTTCCAACTTTTGAAGATCTGTTATCTGTAACAGTATTTTAATTGATGCTTAATTTCCCTTTAATTGGGGAGTGGTACTTTTGAAAGTAATAATCGCAAGCTATAAACCAAAAAATACAGATCATGAAAAAAGTAATTTTAGCCCTTCTTGTTGCATTTGCAACAACAACGGCATTCGCTGAAAAAACAGATTCTAAAGCAGAAACAAAATCAGAAGCAACTATTTTGTCTTTAAGTGGAAACGTAATTGATGAAATTTCAGGTGAAGCTTTGGTTGGGGTGGAAGTTAAAGTTGATGGCTCAGAACAAAAAGCGTATACCGATTTTGATGGCCATTTTGTGATCGACAACCTGAAGTCAGGCGAGTGCAAATTAGTTGCCAGCTATACCTCATACAACAAAAAGGAAAAAACATATCAGATGAATGCAAAAAACAATCAGGTTAAGATTGAACTTCAGGCATCAAAATAACACGAATCGTTCCAGATAGTATTGGTTGTATTCCTCAAAATTCAAACCTCTTCGATACCCCGAAGAGGTTTTTTTTTGAAAAGAACAAATACGGAAGTACGAAACCACCCAGCAATAAGTGAACTTCGATATTATTGTTTGGAAAACCTTATTTCAACGATGGTACCATCCGTAATCTTTCGGTAGCTTTTTCGAGGGTTTCATTGTTCTTGGCAAAGCAAATCCGAACCAGTTTTAGTTTATTTTTTTCGTGTAGAAAAGCTGAAACGGGTATTACCCCAACTCCATACTCGCTGGCCAACCGAAAGGTGAAATCAACATCCGATTCATCTGAAATGGCGGAATAATCCAAAACTTCAAAATAACTTCCCTGCGAAGGAATTATCCTAAAGAGGCTGTCGCCCATCAAACGGTTAAAATAATTGCGCTTGCCTTGGTACATTTCAGAAATATCCTTCTTCGAATCTTCAGTCCTAAGATATTCTGAAAGAGCATATTGAAGAGGTGTATTGACATTGTAAATCTGGAACTGTTGAATTCTCCGGAATTCATTCATCAGTTTCTCGGGCGCCAAAATGTAGGCAAGTCCCCAACCGTTAATGTTAAAGACCGGACCAAATGATGAAACCACAAAACTACGGTTTGCTAGTTTTTCAAATTTGGAAACACTTTGATGGGTATTGTTGTCGAAAACGATCGATTCAAAAACCTCGTCGCTTAATATGGTGATGTTTGTTCCGTTGGTCAAATGCTGCAACTGAATAAGATCAGACTCGGTTAACACAGCCCCTGTCGGATTGTGGGGCGAGTTAAGTATGATCATCCGGGTTTTCGACGTAATCATTTTACGCACTTCTTCCCAGTCGATGTGAAAATTGGGTTGTTTCAGGGCTACATAAACCGGACGGCCTCCATTAAGCGAGATTGCCGGGGCGTAAGATTCGTAGGCAGGTTCAAAAAGAATGACCTCATCTTCATCTTTTACTGAAGTACTAATGGCCGTCATTATGGCCTGAATTGGCCCTGCGGTGATGGTTATTTCGGTTTCAGGATTGTATAAATGGTTGTACATGCCCTGAACCCTAGAGGAGATAACCTCGCGCAATTCGATGATCCCTTCATGCGGGGCAAAATTGTTATACCCCGACCGAATATACATTGCAGCCATGTCGGCTAATTTTTCCGGACAAGGAAAATCTGTTTTACCAAGAGACAAGTCAATAGCGCCGGTTTCTGTAACCAGCTTATTGACTGTGGAGAATATACTTCCTTTAATGTTTAGCGATTTCGATAGAGCCATGTTACAACTAATTGGAGTACAAAGTTAAGAAAATATACTTTTCTCGTCTATTGACGGCATCAGGTAATCGCATTATTTTAGTATTAAATCATTTTAGGACTTCCTTCAAAACTTCAAGCGACTTAAATTCACCCAGATTGCCCAAATGGATATGGTAAAATTCCAACAACTTTTCGAGAACCCATCTTCGCTCGCGTTGAGTATAATCTAAGCGTTCAATCGACGACGAATCAATATTGAAAAGCCGTGTAAACAAGACCGTTAATTGTTTGTCGGTAAATTGGTCGTGCAATGGTTCGTGACTGACAAAACGTGCACTTTGCAAATCAAAAAAGTTGCTTATTTCGGCATTTTCACGACTTGGACTGAAACCTAAAAAGCGGGTCAGTTTAAAAAGAAACCAGAGGTGAAAATTACTTATTCCGGCTTCTGTCAAGTCGAGTAAGGTTAGTGAGTGGTATATAAAATCAAATAGTTCGATATTTGGTTCTTCTTCACGCAGGCATTTATACAGAACTTCGGACAGGAAAAGGACCTGGGTGCTTTTTCGGATGTCGAAAGGTATGGTTGTATAGGGAAAGGCTATCCGGGCATTTTTTATCCGGTGGATTTCCCTGTCTGATTTATAATAGATTTCAAGATCGAGTAAATAAAGTGGTTGAAATATTGCGGCCTTGACCGTCGAATTCTTGCTGCGAACGCCATTTATAATGAACGATTGCCGACCGTAAGCTTCAGTATAAATGCTGGTTATCAGGCTGGTTTCGGAATATTTAACAGCGTGCAGAAAGACTCCTCGGGTTTTTTCGATCACAGCAAAGCGTGTTAATGAATGAACATGAGTTTGGTAACCTTGGTTTTTTCTCCGAGGGCATCCGTCAAAAAGACTAAATAAATGCCTGTTTTACACCGATTCCCGTTTAAGTTTTTCCCATCCCAAATTGCCTGGCCTCCTAACGAGGTAGTTTTGTATACCAGGTTTCCGCTGATGTCAGTAATTCGCACATCGGTTTCGTCGACAAGCCCTTTTACAACAATTGATCCTTGATAGGTTTCGCGTACTGGATTTGGGTACACGTATACATCGCTGAATTCGTCGGTTCCTGCAGTCGCTTCTCCCATGTATGAAATAAGTCCGGAAATGGTGCCGATAAAAACTTCCCCTGTGGTCTGGTTAATTGCAATGTCAGTAATTTGGTTGTTTAGCAATGGACTGTTTTCTGATGTAAAATGTTCCAGCTCTGTTTCACCATCAGCCGAGATTAAAAACACGCCCGATGTTTTGGTGCCAAACCACTTTCGGTTTGCCCCGTCGATGGCAATTGCGGTAATTGTTTCTTTTTCAAGCAAAGGATGGAAATAGGTGTCATGCTGATTTAAACCGGGACGTGAGGCATACATGACCTCATCTTTCCAGATTTTTTCAGGATTGCTGAATACTGCAACTCCGCCTGAAGTTCCCACCCATAATTCACCGTTTTGGTCTAATGCCATCGAATATAACTCGTTCATTTCTGTTTTATACTCGTTTTTAAACAATGCAACTACTTTCTGCACTTTCGAAACACTGTTGGTGCTGTTTAGTGCATATAGGCCGTACCCCCGGGGAACCAGAATCCATTTATCGTCGTTCTTGGTCACAACGACTTTGCCAACAAACTTATTGGCAATACCGCTGAGTTCGTATGATTTCCATGTTCCGTCAGTTTGAAAAACAGAAAGCACATTGGCAGCTCCTGTATTGGTTACCCAAAGATTGCCCTTGGAATCAAAGTCCATTCCGCCAATGCGAACATATGGTTCGTTTGGAGTATTGGGCAATTGGGTTTGAAGGGTGCTGTTGAAGTTGTCGTATCGTTTAATAAACTTTCCATCGTTGAATTCCAGGACTCCACCTCCCCACGAGCCTGCAAAAACGTGATCGGGATTGTTGGGGTCGGCAGTTACACAAACCATATCCCTGAAATCGTTGGCTGCTGGAAAGATTTTTCGGTCGAAGACTGACCATTTGTCTTTACGGTTTAGCTGGAACCTAGGTTCGAAGCCTAGGTTATTCCAGGAGGCATCTCTTCCACCTGAAGCGATCCAAAGATCCTGGCCATTCATCGAAAGTGAGAATATTTTGTTGTTGGAAGGACCTTCAGGAACAATTCGCTCACTTTTAGTGCCAACTTTTATTAAGCCAAAACTTTGATCGGCAACCCATAAAACATTTTGCGTGTCCAAACTGGAACATAATGGCTCGATGATGGGTTCTTCGTATCCTGAAAAAACATATTTCTGAACATGCATAACCTTTTCGAGTTTATTGTCATAAACAAGAACCTGGTTTCGGCTCGAAATAACAATATAGGCCCCGGTCGTAGAAATATCCCGGGCATAGCGGATTTCTGGCAAAAAAGATGTCCAGGCATTTCCATTTAGCTGGTACATTTCGTCACTATACCATTCGTCGGGAGTATAGTTGGCAATGATATGTCCATTGAACAACTCGATGGCATTGAATTTTTTATCCGGATGCGGAATGTTGGTTTGCCTGATCCAGTTGTTGTAATTCTGAAGGTTTGGCTCCGAAACGTTTGCTTTGTAAACACCACTGACCGTCGCAGCATAAAAATTGTTCCCTTCGGTAGCTAGATCCAGAACATTAAGGTATTCTCCTTCATTGCCAATAATGTAGGTATCTTTAATTTCCTTCCGCTCCAGGTTAATAACCACAATCCCGAATCCGCAAGAGAGATAGGCGAGTTTTCCGGAGAACATGATGTTGTTAATGGTTTTGTCGGCCGAAAGTTGTTTCCGCTTGATGTCTGACAGATTATAAATCGTGTTGCCGATTAACAGATCGATATTGGCATTCTGGTAGGCAATCAGAAGCGTATTATTTTCTTTGCTGTAAGCAAGTCGTTGGATTCCAACATCTGAAAGCCCATTAATCCCAGACATTTTCTGGATGCTGTTATCTGTTTTGTTGTACGAAAATAACCCACCTTCAGTAACACAGTAAACTTTATCACCGGTATCAACTAAATTTTTTGCACTGGCATACGATTGGTAATCGGTCCATTCGCCAATAACTGGTTGCGAGTATGTCGTGTGAATGGTGGTGAAAAATAATGCGATGAATAACAGGTATTTATATCGTTTCATTCTGCTTGGAAATGGGTTAAATACTCAACTAATTTTTGAACGGCACGCCCACGATGGCTGATTTTGCTTTTTTCTTCCATGGTCATTTCAGCAAAACTCAGATGCGATTCTTCCGGTTGAAAAATCGGGTCGTAACCGAAACCGGTTTTTCCTCTTTTCTCCAGGAGAATCTGGCCATTTACGATTCCTTCAAATTGGATTTCGCGACCGTCGATTACCAACGAAATGACTGTTTTAAAACGTGCTTTTCTGTTTTTTATTTCAGACAGTTTTTGCAAAACCAGATCCATATTTTTCTCAGGGCTTTTTTCTTCTCCGGCATACCTGGCAGAATAAACTCCGGGTTCGCCGTTCAGTGCTTCAATTTCGAGGCCAGTATCGTCGGCAAAGCAATTCAATCCGTAATTCTTCCAGATGTAAAACGATTTTTCAGCCGCATTTCCTTCAATGGTATCCTGGGTTTCCGGAATTTCAACATCACAGTTGATGTCGGTCAAACTGAGTAATTCGATTGAATCGCCCAGCAGTTGTTTTATTTCCTGAAGTTTATGTAGGTTGTTTGTTGAAAATACAAGTTTCATCATACAAAAAGCTTAATTACCTTGAATGCGGAAGTGTAAAACTAGGATGAAAAATAATTTTGTGATTAATAAATGAGCCTTCAATTTCAGAAAAGATACTTGGCTTTTTTCCTAATTGAAGGCTTATTCGGTTTCTTTTGAGCGGATTTCAACAATTAAAACAATCCGTGAATTTGGGCGTCAATGCGGTCGATCACCCCACTTAAATCTTCCGGATTATTCTGAAAGTCAATGCGGTCGACGTCAACAATTAGTAATTTGCCGGCCTTGTATCGGTTTACCCAAGCCTCATATCGTTCGTTCAATTGCTTTAGGTAGTCGATGCGGATTGAACTCTCATAATCTCGTCCCCGTTTTTGAATCTGGTTAACCAGAGTTGGTACCGATGCCCGGAGGTAAATCAGCAAATCGGGAGCCTGAACAAGCTTGTTCATCATTTGGAACAGGGAATGGTAATTGTTAAAATCGCGGGTTGTCATCAATCCCATGGCGTGAAGATTCGGTGCAAAAATCTCGGCATCTTCATAAATTGTCCGATCTTGAATAACCGTTTTGGTCGAACTTCGGATATCAACAACCTGCTTGAACCTGCTGTTGAGGAAATAGATTTGAAGATTGAACGACCAGCGTTGCATATCTTCATAAAAGTCGTTCAGGTATGGATTTTCATCAACATCCTCGTAATGAGGGCTCCATTTATAGTGTTTTGCAAGTAATTCTGTGAGGGTAGTCTTACCGGCGCCAATGTTTCCAGCTAAAGCAATGTGCATTTGATTTAAACTTTAAAATTTGAACTAAAATACGAAATATAATGAAGGCAAAATGGAACGGCAAATAATTAAATTTTCATTTATAACTAAACCATTCCAATAGAATGGTTGGGGAAAAGTCATAAGTCATTCGGAAAGTAATTCAAGCTTTTACTAATGACAAATGACTATTTTCTATTCAATTGATTTATTCAATTCCAGCAAGGGGTCGAGGTATTGCCTGTCGTTGGCCAGTCGTGGTATTTTATTCTGACCACCTGTTTTGCCACGTAGCTTCATCCATTGGTAAAACAACCCTGGTTTTGCCACAGTCACATGAGGCATTTCGAGGCTAAGGCTCTTATGTCGTTTGGCTTCGTAATCCGAATTGATTGTTTTTAAGGCTCCGTCGAACAACTGAATAAAATGATCCAGATCGTCAGGCTGCTTTTCGAATTCGATGATCCATTCGTGTGCACCTTTCTGGTTGTCTTTCATGTAGATAGGACCACCAGTGTATTCCAGAACAATCGAATTGGTTCGTTCGCAGGCAATTTGAAACGCTTTTTCGGCATTATCGATAATTACTTCTTCGCCAAATGCGTTGATATAGTGTTTAGTACGACCTGTAATGACGAATTTAAATGGATATCTTTGTGTAAATTGTACGGTGTCGCCAATCAGGTATCGCCAAAGTCCGCCGTTGGTTGAAATGACCATGGCGTAGTTTTTCCCGATTTCAACCTCTTCGAGCGAGATGGCATTCATGCTTTCGGCACGGAATTCATCCATTGGGATGAACTCGTAGTAAATGCCATAATCAAGCATGAGCAACATGTCTTTTTTATCGGGCTCGTCCTGAATACCAAAAAAACCTTCCGAAGCATTATAAGTTTCCATGTAGTGCATGTTGGCGCTTGGAATTAGCTTTTCGTATTGTTCGCGATAAGGTTCAAACTTCACCCCTCCATGTGTAAAAACTTCAAGGTTGGGCCACACTTCCAGAATATTACTTTTACCGGTGACTTCCAAAACACGTTTCAGCAAAACCAGGTACCACGAAGGGACTCCGGCAAACGAGGTGACATTTTCGTCTAGCGAATATTCGATGATTTTTTCGATTTTTTCTTCAAATTCCTCCAGAAGCGAAATTTCGGTTGAAGGGGTGCGGTAAAAATCGGTCCAGAAAGGTATATTTTCGATAATAATCGCCGATAGGTCACCATAATAGCTGTTATTGTTGTAATTATTAACTTTATGACTTCCTCCTAACGTCAGGGCTTTCCCTGAGAGGAATCCGGATTCCGGATTGTTCTTCAGGTAAATGGCCAGCACGTCGCGTCCGCCGCGGATATGAACATCTTCCAGAGAGTCTTTGCTGACAGGTATAAATTTGCTTTTTTCGTTTGTTGTTCCCGACGATTTGGCGAACCATTTGGTTTCACCGGGCCACAACAGATTTTTCTCGCCAAGCATCATCCGTTCAACCGTTGGTTTAATGTCATCGTAACCCTGAACCGGAACCTGCTCCCGAAATTCTTTTTCGGAGCTGATGGCTTTGAATTTGTATTTTAAGCCAAATTCAGTGTTCGAAGCTTTATCCAGAAGCTCAAAAAGCACTTCGCGTTGCACTTCGTGAGGATGCTTTTTAAAGAGCTCGATCTGATATATTCGCTTAAAATTGACCCAATTAATGATTGAATTGATTACTGGCATGAAGATTGGTTTTCTGTGCGGTCAAATTTATTAAAAATTCTGACTTTTGTTTGTAGAAAGGTTTTCCCATGTGATTAGAGTCAAAAAGAGATGGAGAGTGAGTATGATGCTTCCCGAATCTTATTTTTCTTACTTTTACATCAGTATTCACAAAGCCAAAACCAATTTATTTATGAATTATATTGATCTGGTACTTGGGATTATTCTGATTATTGCAGCCATCCAAGGATTTAGAAAAGGTTTTATTATTGAAGCTGCATCTTTGGCTGCGCTTATTCTGGGTATTTGGGGAGCGATCAAATTTTCGGACTGGACTGCCGGATATATCTCGAAGACGTTTAATTACCACTCGAGTTCTCTCAGTACGGTTGCTTTTCTAGTTACTTTTATTGGAATTGTAATACTGATTCATATACTTGGCAAAATTCTCGACAGTACAATAAAAGCTGTGGCGCTGGGCTTTCTGAACCGGTTGGCCGGAATCATTTTTGGCGTATTGAAAACGGCAGTAATCCTGAGCATTCTACTGCTGCTGTTCGATTCTGTCGATGAGAATGTGCATATCCTTCCTTCGAAACAAAAAGCTGAATCAAAGATTTATTCACCCATGAAACAATTGGTTCCTACTTTGTTCCCGTTTATTAAACTTTGGGATTCCAACGACAAGAATCGTCCTACAGAAAAGGAGAAAGAACAAAAGCCCATTACTAAAACCAGCTAGCCTTTGCTAAGTTGCAATCTTGCTTTCTCATCGATTTTTTATTTGAATATGCATTCGGGTTGGCTGGTTACGCTCTCTATATCCCATTAATCTGCATTTTATCAATAGTTATATCCGTGTTAAACCATCGATTTTATATCTTTGGGCTGATTTTTCACTGGTGGAGAAGTTGTTTGGAAACTGAAATTTTAAGATAAACCCGATAATTAATTTACAAGATAAGTACGATGAATTTTGTTGACGAATTACAATGGAGGGGCATGATCCACGATATGATGCCTGGCACAAAAGAACAACTCGATAAAGAATTAACTTCAGCGTATGTTGGTATCGATCCAACTGCTGATTCACTGCATATTGGGCATTTGGTAGGCGTGATGATGCTGAAACACTTTCAGATTGCCGGACACAAACCAATCGCACTGGTTGGTGGTGCTACCGGGATGATTGGCGATCCATCAGGAAAATCGCAGGAGCGTAATTTATTAGACGAACCAACGCTGCGCCACAACCAGGAATGCATCAAAAAGCAACTCGCCAGATTCCTCGACTTCGAATCGGACGCCCCAAATGCTGCCGAAATGGTGAATAACTACGACTGGATGAAAGATTTCAGCTTCCTGAATTTTATTCGCGACATTGGAAAACACATCACTGTAAATTACATGATGTCGAAAGATTCGGTAAAAAAACGATTAGATTCGGACAGTGGCGCCGGAATGTCGTTTACTGAATTTACTTACCAGTTGGTTCAGGGAACCGATTTCCTTCACCTTTATCAGGAAAAAAACACCAAGTTGCAGATGGGTGGATCAGACCAATGGGGAAATATTACCACCGGAACCGAGTTGATCCGCCGGAAAACTGGTGGTGAGGCATTTGCGTTGACTTGTCCGCTGATTAAAAAAGCTGATGGAACCAAGTTCGGAAAGACCGAATCAGGAAATGTTTGGCTCGATCGTAAATTGACTTCACCATACAAATTCTACCAGTTCTGGTTGAATACATCGGATGAAGATGCCGTTAAATATATAAAGATCTTTACACTTCTTTCTCAGGACGAGGTAAAAGATCTTATTGAAAAGCATGCAGAAGCTCCGCATTTGCGCTTGTTGCAGAAGCGTTTGGCCGAGGAAGTAACGGTTATGGTTCATTCGCGCGAAGATTACGATTTAGCGGTTGAGGCTTCTCAAATCCTTTTCGGACAAGGAACAGCCGAATTGCTCAACAAACTGGATGAAGAAACCTTCCTTTCAGTTTTTGACGGTGTTCCTCAGTTTAAACTTTCAGCAAAAGAATTGGAAGCTGGAATTAAAGTGGTCGATCTTTTGGCTGAAAAAGCGATGGTTTTCCCTTCGAAAGGCGAATTGCGCAGAAACATTCAGGGGAACGGACTAAGCATTAATAAAGATAAAGTTACTGATGCTGAACTGATTGTAAATAGTGGATTTTTGATCGGGAATAAGTATATTCTGATTCAAAAAGGAAAGAAGAATTATTTTCTCTTGATCGCCGAATAGGTTTCGGAATTTATTTCAGGTTTACAAAATACTAAATGCACAAATGTTTCGTTACAACATCGACCAAAATACCTTTCTATGGCAAACTTTTTCGACAATCAGAATTTACTTGAAATCCTTTGGAAATGGAAGAAACATTTGATCATTGTGGGTGTTCTTGCCATCGTTTTTTCAGGCCTGTTTTCCTCATCCCTGTTCATTCAGCCGAAATTTAAATCGACCGCCCGCATTTATCCCAGTTTTAATATTTATACCTACAGCGATGAATCGGAAAGTGAACAGTTGCTTGAGATATCCAATTCGCTGGATATTAAATTTAAAGTGATTGATGCATTTAACCTGAGCGAAGTATATAAAATCAACAAACAAGATCCATTGTATCAGACGTATATACTTGGCGAGTTTAATGATAATGTTGGCTTTAAAAAGACCGAATACGAAACCGTTGAGATTTCCGTTTTGGATATTGATCCGAAAAGGGCTTGTTCGATGTGCGATTCCATTGTTTCTTTTGTGAATGAAAAAATTAACTCACTGCATCGTGTTAAATTTGAGGAGGTTGTTCGTAGTTCTGGAATAGGTTTGAAAAAAGTAAATCACGAAATTGATTCATTGGAAGAAAAGCTGAATTTTTTGCGTGGAACCTACAAGATTTTAGACTATGAATCGCAGTCGTCACAGATAACCAAAGGGATGGTAAAAGTACTTTCTGAAGGGAAAAAGAATACGGCGGGAGGGAAAGAACTTGAGCAATGGATGAAGAATCTGCAAGAAAAAGGAGGCGAATATAATCTCTTAGCCAAAGAGCAGAATAATTGTATTTTTGAAAGAGATTCTATCAAAATGGTTTACGATCGGTCGCTCGGTTATGTAAAGAATAATCTAGTTTATGGACATCTGGTACAGAGTCCGGTTCCCGCCGATAAAAAATCATATCCGATCAGGTGGCTAATCGTTTTGGCCTCAACTTTTGCTGCACTATTTGCAGCGATGCTTGTGATTTTGGTTCTTGAAAATCAGAAAAAAGCCTAAACTGTGTATCAAGCCAGGATAAAAATTACTCTTTTTTACCTGATTTCAGCACTGTTTATTTTGCTGAATGCATTCTTCCTGGTGAAGAAGCATTCGATGATTATCAATGCCTTGCCCTTGGCATTTGCAATTGTTTTACTTGCCGTTTTTGCTTTAGACAAACTTCTTTATCTGGTCGTATTTTTCACGCCGCTTTCGCTGCCACTTTCTGAATTGGTGTATGGGTTAGGATTTAACATGTTTTTGCCCACAGAACCTTTACTGTTTGGGATATTGCTCATTTTTATCCTGAAATGCTTTGCTAACGGGACGTTTGATCGAGACATTCTAACTCACCCGATATCACTCTCCATTTATTTTAGTTTGTTTTGGATGTTGGTTACCAGCCTGACAAGCACGATGCCATTGGTCTCGTTGAAATTTTTACTGTCGCGGATCTGGTTTATCGTAGGTTTTTATCTTCTTACAGCTAAGCTTTTTGAATCGGCAAAGAACATTGAAAAATACATTTGGCTGTATACCATTCCACTAATGATCGTTATTTTTTATTCGACCTACCGGCACTTGGGTTACGGACTTTGGGACAAACAGGCAGCCCATTTTGTAATGGATCCATTTTACAACGACCATACGGCTTACGGCGCAGCAATTGCGATGTATTTGCCGTTTTTATTTGGGTTCTCATTTACTAAAATGTATTCGTCCTGGGTTCGGGTTTTTGTACGGATCGGCCTGGGGATCCTGATGATGGGACTGATCCTTTCGTATGCCAGGGCAGCCTGGCTAAGCATGTTTGCGGTGTTGGTTGTCTGGATAATTATGCGCCTGAAAATCAGGTTTAAACACCTTTTTATTACATTCATCGTTTCAGCATCGTTGATTTTGGTTTTTCAACACCCCATATTGATGTACCTTGAACGAAACAATACCGAATCATCGGCTAATCTGGCCGACCATCTCTCGTCGATGTCGAATATTTCTTCCGATGCCTCCAATTTGGAGCGTCTTAATCGTTGGAGTTGTGCCATACGGATGTTTGAGGATAAACCAATTTTTGGTTATGGACCCGGAACGTATATGTTTCAATATGCACCTTACCAGTTAACTGGTGATCGTACCATTATCAGTACAAATTCGGCGAACGGTGGAAATGCTCACAGTGAATACTTGGGGCCAATGGCCGAATCAGGAATATTAGGCCCAGTTTCTGTCCTGATGTTATTCGTATTGGTTATCTATTCAGGCATTCATGCCTATTCCAGAACAAACGACAAGCGGTTAAAAACCTTGGTAATGGGGGCTTTATTGGGACTGATAACCTATTACATCCACGGTACAATGAATAACTTTCTCGACACGGATAAACTCTCGGTTCCGTTTTGGGGATTCACTGCAATCATTGTAGCTATTGATGTTCACACCCGCAAAATTTCTACAGGCGAAGCTTTACCCGAAAAACAGAGCTAAAAAAAATGGCCTGCCACAGCAAGCCATCTTCAGAATATTTAATCCAAATCAGTTATTTCTTTACACGTTCATAGTACGAACGGTCGCGTGTGTCAATTTTGATGATATCGCCTTCGTTGATAAACATGGGAACCATGATTTCGGCTCCGGTTTCAACGGTGGCAGGTTTCAACGCATTTGAACTTGCAGTATTTCCTTTTTCACCAGCAATAGTTGAAGTAATGGCCATTTCTACGAAAGGAGGCAATTCAACAGTCAACGGAGTTTCGGTATCGGCATGAACATTGATCTCCACGATTTGACCTTCTTTCATTAAATCCGCATTTTCGATTAACTCTGCAGCGATGGAAATTTGTTCAAAAGTTTCAGCATGCATGAAATTGAACCCGGTTTCGTCCTGATATAAATACTGGTACGGACGACGTTCAACTCTCACAACATCAATTCTTACTCCTGAACTGAATGTGTTTTCAATGGTTCTTCCTGTTTTCAGGTTTTTTAGTTTTGTCCTGACGAAAGCCGGACCTTTTCCTGGTTTAACATGTTGAAACGACACAATTTGGAATAATTGTTCGTTGTATTCAATGGTTAATCCGTTTTTAATATCTGCAGTAGTAATAGCCATATAAAATGTTTAGAATAATTTCAAATCGGGTGCAAAAATAAATAAATATTATTGATTCGAAATCTTTAATCAAAAATTTTCAAATATTTCACTATCAATATATTATTCTTCGACCATTTGGTTGACCCCATTGATTTTATAAGAATTCAACTCACATTTGAGCGCGCCGAGTACCAATTCAAACTCAGCATAGATGGGTAGCCGGTTTTTATCCTTGGTAATATATATCTTGAGGTCGTTCGATCCTTTCAGAAGTTTTCCTTTCGGAACTTTTGGAGAAACCACGTAGCATTCCTTCCTGCCGATTTTTGTGTCAATGGTTTCAATGCCAATGTATGCTAATTCCATCATAAACAAATCGTCGCCATGATATACAGGTATCTTAACACTTTTCCCGGCGAGTAAGTCTTCGAAATACTGATTTTGCCTGATATAAAAGAAAACGCTAACCAGATCATTTACTTTTTCGGGTACTTTTTTTCGACCTGATTTTTGACTGAACAGCGAGTCATTCACATGGTCGTAGGTAACTTCGTCATAGAACCTGTATTTTTGTTCTTTTACATTGCGAACCGATTTGATAGGAAGATAAGTTTGTGGATCTACCCAGCTTTCGTAAATATCGTTAACCTCATAAATTTTATCGACCAGCCCGGTTGTCCGACCCCTCATTCGGTAATGAATAGACGGAGTTTTATTTATTTTCTCGTTTTCTGCAATCAGTGTGGCCTTTCCCCCCTTAATAAATCCAAACCGAAGAATATATTCCATTTCCTCCAATGGCTCAGCATTTAGGCTGACAACAAATGCAAACAACAAAACGAAAATTAGTGTAATCTTCATCCCAGCATATTTTTTTTTGATACAGTTGCCACAAAATCTTTAAGATAGAATGGCTCAAAGTATGCAACGTCTTCAAACTGATTATTGTTGTAGGCTTCCCACACTAATTCTGTCATGTGTTTTGCCGATGCTTTGATATTGGGTAAAAATTTGGCGTTAGGCGATTTGATGACTTTTTCGCATTTTGCCGAGCCATTTCCAAAGAAAACAACTTGCTTGTTAGTTAGTTCAGTGGCGAGAAATGCTTCATCGATGATTTCGGCAGTTATTGGGTGCAAAACGTTTCCATTTTCGTCCAAAAGCATTGAAAACACTTCCATCCTTCGGGCATCAATCATTGGGCAAAATAAGGATAGTCTATCATCATTGATCCCAAATTGGGCGAGGTTTAATGCAACATGTTTTGCCATAGCTTCGAGTGTGCCCACGGCAATAAGCGGTATGTTGGCGGCGTAACAAATCCCCTTTGCTGTTGATGTGCCAATCCGTAGGCCGGTATAAGATCCGGGGCCTTTACTTACTGCTATTGCGTCCAACTCCTTAGGCTGGAGATTATTTTTTGATAGTAGGTTTTCGGCAAAAACAGTGACTAATCTCGCATGATTTTGTCCCTCGTCCGATTCAATGAAATCAATCAGTATTCCATCTTTCAGGAGCGAAACACTACAAACCTCGGTGGAGGTTTCTATGGTAAGAATTAAGGCCATTACATTTATAAGTTTGGTTGCAAAATTAGCCATATTAACAACTGAAAATTTGATTTGGTGAAAAGAAATCTGAATTAATCAAATGCGTGAAAAAAATTCAATCTTTAAAGCTTTAAGTTCGATCATTTGTACTATTTTTAAAAATTCAAACGAACGGTATTTTAATGTATCATACGGTAATAATTGATGACGATCAACTGGCTCGACGCGGACTTAGGCGCATTCTTGAACAGAACTTTCATGAAATTGAAATTTTGGGAGAAGCTGATTCTGTAGAGACTGGTTTATTGTTGATCAATGAGCTTGAACCAGATTTGGTATTTTTAGATATTGAGATGCCAGATGGGACTGGATTTAGCCTTCTTGAAAAACTCGCCAATATTAATTTCAAATTGGTATTTACCACCTCGTACAGCGATTATGCGATTACTGCGTTCAAGTACTCAGCATTCGATTATATCGTAAAACCTGTACTGATTGAAAATGTTCGATCGACCATTAGTCGAATTAACGACATCCCCGTACTTCAGGAAAAACAAAGGGTTGAAGTTTTGAAGAGAAATTTAATGGTTGGATACGAATCCGACCAGACAATAGCATTGCCTGAAATCAACGGATTCACAATCGTAAAAGTAAATGACATTTTGAGGTGTGAGGGTGAACGAAATTATTCCCGTATTTTTTTCAGAAATGGCACTTCGGTGCTTGTAAGCCGTACATTGCTTGATTTTGATAACTTACTGGTATCTCACGGTTTTTTTAGGATTCATCGTTCGCATTTGATTAGTCTGAAGAATGTTAACCGTTATTTGAAATCGGATGGAGGGATGATAGAAATGAACGACAAAACACAATTGCCGGTTTCACCTAAATTTAAGGACGAACTTCTCAATCGGCTTTTATACAACCGGATTTAGCGCTATTATGTATTCAATCAAAGAATTACAATCACATATTTCTGTTGAAATAGATAGGGAGATACATCAACTATGTATCACACAGCCGAAAAACCTATATGAGCCCGTTGGCTATGCGTTGTCAATGGGGGGCAAAAGGCTTCGGCCTGTAATGGTGCTCATAGCCTGCAATTTATTTAGCGAAACGGTTGAAAAGGCTTTCCCGCTTGCATTGGCCATTGAGTTGTTTCATAATTTCACCTTATTGCACGACGATATTATGGATAGGGCCGAAATGAGGAGAAATAACTTGTCGGTTTACAAAAAATACAACGAAAATATCGCTATTTTGTCTGGGGATGCGATGTCGATTATGGCATACAATTATTTGCTAAAGTGCCATTCAACAGAGCCGGCTCCAATCCTCCGGTTGTTTTCTCAAACAGCACTTGAGGTTTGCGAAGGGCAGCAGTACGATATGGATTTTGAAAACAGGCAGGATGTTTCGATTGTCGAGTATTTAGAAATGATCAGGCTTAAAACGGCCGTTCTACTGGCAAGCAGTTTAAAGCTTGGGGCAATGGCAGCAAATGCTCCTGAAAAAATAGCCGATCAACTTTATGATTTTGGATTAAATTTGGGAATCGCTTTTCAACTTCAGGACGATTTGCTTGATGTTTTTGCCGATCAGGATAAATTTGGCAAGAAAATAGGTGGAGATATTGTTTCGAACAAAAAAACTTTTCTTCTGTTAAAGGCACTTGAAATTGCAGACGATAGCACCAAAATGATTATCAGGGATTGGATGAGTGCAGATGATTTCGTTGATTATGAGAAGATTAATTCCATTACAGAAATCTATAATAAATTAGACATTAAAAAAATAACGGAAGCATATATCGATGAATTCTATCGTGCGGCAATTGATATTTATACCAAAATTAATCTGCCTCTTGAAACAAAAAGCGAATTGCTTCAGTTGGCAAACCTGATTATGAGTCGTGATCATTAGGATTATTTTTGGAACATTTTTTTTTGATGTAAGAATCTTTTTTTTCACTTTTAAAGTTTTTGATTCGTACAATTTTCATAATTTCAACTTTTCAGCATAAAATAAAAAATATGGCTCAGAATATTGGAAAAATAACCCAGGTAATCGGTCCGGTTATCGACATTTCTTTCGATTTGGAAGGCAGCGAACTTCCCAGAATTTATGATGCCCTTGAAATTGTAAGGGACGGTATGGAAAATCTGGTACTCGAATGCGAACAACACATTGGTGAGAATACCGTTCGTGCCATCGCTATGGATTCGACTGACGGATTTCGGCGCGGAATGGACGTTATTGCTACCGGAAAGCCAATTACAATGCCTAGAGGTGAAATTGGGCTTGGCCGTTTACTTAATGTAACTGGTGATCCTGTTGATGGGCTGGAAGCATTGCCTAAAAATGGATACAGTATTCATAACGAGCCACCACTGTATGAAGACTTAACGACTGAAACGGAAGTGCTTTTCACAGGAATCAAAGTAATCGATTTGATTGAACCTTATGCAAAAGGTGGTAAAATCGGTTTGTTTGGTGGTGCCGGTGTTGGTAAAACAGTACTTATTCAGGAATTGATAAATAATATTGCTTTGGCGCATAGCGGATTGTCGGTATTTGCCGGAGTAGGAGAGCGTACCCGTGAAGGTAACGACTTGCTCCGCGAAATGATTGAAGCCGACATTGTTGACTATGGCGAAGAGTTTAAAAAATCGATGGAGGAAGGCAACTGGGATTTGACTAAAGTTGACCGTGAAGCGATTAAGAAATCGAAACTGGCGCTTGTTTTTGGTCAGATGAACGAACCTCCAGGTGCTCGTGCCAGGGTTGCCCTTTCTGGTTTAACTATGGCCGAAAGCTTACGCGATGGTGATGGAAGCGCAGGTAAAGGACGCGATATTCTGTTTTTCGTAGATAACGTTTTCCGTTTCACTCAGGCCGGATCTGAGGTTTCTGCTTTGCTTGGCCGCATGCCATCGGCAGTAGGTTACCAGCCTACCTTGGCTACCGAGATGGGTATCATGCAGGAACGTATTACATCGACCAAGAACGGTTCAATTACATCAGTTCAGGCAGTGTATGTGCCTGCCGATGACTTAACGGACCCGGCTCCGGCTACTACTTTTGCCCACTTGGATGCAACAACGGTATTAAGTCGTAAAATTTCAGAATTAGGTATTTATCCAGCTGTTGACCCATTGGATTCGACTTCCCGGATTCTGACACGTGAGGTTGTTGGCGATGAACATTACGATTGCGCACAGCGTGTAATCATGATATTGCAGCGATACAAAGAATTGCAAGATATTATCGCCATCCTTGGAATGGACGAGCTTTCTGAAGAAGATAAATTGATTGTACACCGTGCACGTCGTGTACAGCGTTTCCTTTCTCAGCCGTTCTTTGTGGCCGAACAGTTTACCGGTCTGAAAGGCCAGCTGGTTTCTATTGAAGATACCATTAAAGGCTTCAACATGATTATGGATGGTGAAGTTGACCAGTATCCTGAAGCTGCTTTCAACCTAGTGGGTAACATTGATCAGGCTATTGAAAAGGGAGAAAAATTACTTGCAGGAGCTTAATGCCTGCAATGAATTTTGCCTTTTTACTGTTTACTTTTTACTTAATACTACATGATATTAGAAATTATTACTCCCGATAAAAAGGTTTATTCTGGTCAGGTTAAACTTGTTCAGCTACCCGGCATTTCTGGGCTGTTTGAAATTCTAAATAACCATGCTCCAATCATTTCAACACTTGAAAAGGGGAAGATTAAAGTGGAGGAAGAAAGTGGCCAGGTACTTTATTTTGAGGTAGACGGTGGCATTGTTGAAAACAAGGACAACAAAATAATAGTACTTGCCGAGTCGGTTTAGCCTACAGAAGCGATAAACTCATTATATTTAAACCCTGAAGATTTTACACTTCAGGGTTTTTTATTTTGAAGACAAAATTCCTTATTATACGCTTTAGCTCAATTGGCGACATTGTTTTAACATCGCCGGTTGTTCGTTGCCTGAAAACTCAATTCCCTGAGGCAGAAGTGCATTTCCTTACCAAAAAGCGAAATGCCGATTTGTTGCAAGCCAATCCGTATATCGACCAGATTCAGCTTCTTGATGATTCTCTCTCAGACGCGATCCAACGATTGAAAACGGAGAATTATGACTACATCATTGATTTGCATAATAATTTGAGAAGCTTGAATGTTAAGCTCAGGCTTAAAGCAAAATCATACAGTTTCAATAAATTGAATATCCGCAAGCTTTTACTGACTAGATTTAAGTTGAATACCATGCCCGATGGCCATATTGTGGATCGCAATTTGGAAACATTAAGTCCTTTCAACATTGTAAACGATGGCAAAGGGTTAGAGCATTTTATCCCAAAAGAAGATGAATTCTCATTGTCCGAATTACCCGGATCGTTCAGGAGTGGTTATGTGGCTCTGGTTTTAGCCGGAACTTATACAACCAAACGCATGCCGGTATCCAAATACAGAAAATTGATTTCTGAAAGTAATTTATCGTTTGTGTTACTTGGGGGAAAGGGCGAACGGGTTTCGGCTGCCAGTATTTTGGAATGGAACACCGGAAATGTATTGGATTTTACCGGAAAATTGAGAATTAACCAATCAGCCAGTTTAGTGAGAAATGCTAAATTAGTCATTGCAAACGACACTGGACTAATGCATATTGCTGCCGCATTTCACAAAAAAATACTGTCGGTTTGGGGAAATACCTCACCCGAATTGGGGATGTTCCCTTACTTGTCAGGTGAAGGGTCAGAAATACTTGAAGTTAAAGGGCTACCGTGTCGGCCGTGTTCCAAGCTGGGTTACCACGAATGTCCGAAAAAACATTTTCGCTGTATGAACGACATTCCTGAAGATCGGATTGTCGAATGGGTAAAAAGGGAATTTTAATTCATATTTCAACTTCCAATAATAACGACATTACATTGAATAGCGATTGGAAAAGGTCATTCGTTATTAGGGGAAGTCGCTCAAACATTTTCCCAATGACTATTGACCTTTTCCTATTTACTGGAATGCCTTTTTGATACAAATAAGCGCCTCTTCGAGCGTTGTGCGGGTACATCCAATATTTATGCGCATAAATCCACTTCCCTGTTTGCCGAATTGAACACCGCGGTTTAAACCAACCCCAGCATCGATCAATTTCTGGTTAAGTAGCTCATCGCTCAATCCAAGTGCTGAGAAATCGATCCAGATCAGGTAGGTTGCTTCCGGGCGCATTACTTTAGCTTCTGGTAGGTTTGTTTTGAAAAACTCCTCTAAAAGAGTATAATTCTCCTGAAGATATTGCATTAATTGGGCAAGCCATTCGTCGCCTTGCGTATAGGCAGCTTCGAGGGCAACGGTACCGAAAATATTACCCATATGAAGATGTGGAAGACGCATGACCCTTTCGTAGGCAACCAAATGCCGTTTGTTTGGAATAACCAGAAATGAAGTGGTTAATCCGGCCGTATTAAAAGTTTTGCTGGGAGCCATACAAATAACACAGTTCTGTGCAATTTCGTCGGATATTCCGGCCAGTGGGGTGTGCCTGAAACCATCGAATATCAAATCAGAATGGATTTCGTCGGAGATGATCAGTATTTTATTGACAAGACAAATTTGGGCCAACTCTGTCAATTCCTTTTTGTTCCAGGCCATTCCGCCCGGATTGTGAGGATTGCTTAACAGCAAAAGTTTGGTTGTTGGTGTAATTTTCTGCTTCAGGTCTTCCAGATCAAAAGAATAACGTCCGTTTTCAAGTTTGAGCGGGTTTTCGATCATAGTGCGACCGGTACCTTTAACCGAGTCAAAAAACGGGAAATAAACCGGTGGCTGAATAATCACACCGTCGCCTGGTTTTGATAGCGCTTCAATTGCCAGTGTTAGTCCGGCAACAACGCCGGGACTAAACGAAATCCATTCAGGCTTAATTTCCCAGTTGTGACGCTTTTTTAGCCAGTTGACTATCGATTGCGTATACGATTCCGGACGAAAGGTATAGCCGAATATCTCATGTTCTGCACGTTTTTTAATGGCATCAACGATAAAATCAGGAGTCCTGAAATCCATATCTGCAACCCAGAGTGGTAACAGGTCGGCCTTTCCGAAGAATGTGGCTCGGGCATCGTATTTTAAGCTGTTGGTATTGGTCCGGTCGACGATTTCGTCAAAATTGTATATTTTCATATTTTTGAATTTGAACCACATAGGCACATAGAACACATAGATTATTTGTATTTCGATGTGAACTATTGTGTCTATGTGGTTATTTTTTTTAAATAATTTACTCCGTTTTCCTGTTCGACCTTGAGTACAAAATTGAAACGGTTCAGCGAAAGGCAAAGGTCAAAATCGGCGGCAGGCGCCCATTCCTGTTTTTCAGGAGCAAAAAAGCGAGCTCCGTCTCCTTTTCTGATCTGTTCAACCATTGCCGGAAAGTCATTGGGTATTCTTTCCAATTCATTTTTGATGTAAACCGCGAGCAATGTGTCCTCGTCGGTTGGATACTGGCAACTGTAACCCATGCAAACCAGCGATACTTTTGCCGGATTTTGTTTGCGTATATAATTAACAATGGCCTGTGCATTTACAAAACTGCCGGTCAGTATTTCTTCCGCCTCAGTGGCGTTGGCAATTCCCTGAGTTCCAGAACTTGTTGTGTGAACCATGGTTTTTCCGCTCAGATTACTTGTCATTAGCTGCGACGGAGAATTTCCAAAGTCGAACCCTTCAGGTTTTTGTTCGTTTCGTTCACCAACCAGTATGAATTCCGGATTCAGTTGTTTAAGTTGATAAGCTTTTTCGAGATCGCCAACTGGGTAAATTCGTTGAATGCCGTTGCCAAAAGCATAACAGGCTGTTGAAAAAGCCCTGAAAACATCAATAATAACTGTTAATCCCTGCGCTTTTCGGGCTCCTTCGAGTAATTGTAGTATTTCAATTTTCATAGAATAGATCGTATTTCAAGGCGGTATATGTCTGTAAAATTGGATGTTATGATTGTAAGTTTACATTGCTTTAATCTGGGGCCGTGTCCGTTAACGTAAGGATAATACTTCCTTAACGTATGTTGTGCAGCATGTATGTTGAAAAACATGTAAGTTTGTAACGTATTTAAAACAAAGAAAACATGAAAACAATTAAAACAATTTCAAAATTAACAATGTTGTTCGCATTTGTAGCATTTGCAAACACATTAATGGCAGGTGGAAACTTAAAACTTAATATCCTTCCACTTACTTCCGAAAAAGCAGTAGTTGCAATTTCAACAGCTGACGCTGCAAATCTTCAGATTAGCATCGAAAACGAAAAGGGCGAAAAAGTCTATTACAAAGAAACAGATGCTGACAGCAAAGACTATCGTAAAGTTTTTGATTTTTCGAACCTCGAAAAAGGTGATTACAAATTGTCTGTTTCAACCAACGGTTTGACAACTGAACGTAATTTCACAATCGACTCTGAAAACATCGCAGTTGGCAAGGAAAAAAGCCTTATCGAACCTTATTTTTCTTTTAAAGATGGTATTTTGAAGATGTCGTATCTGAATTTTCCGGAAGAAAAGGTGAGCCTGAATTTTTATACCAATAACGATTTGGTTTATTCGAAAGAAATTGGCAATAAATTCAATGTTGTCGAAGGTTTCGACCTTTCAAAACTTGAAAAGGGATCTTATTCAGTAGTTCTTTCAACCAAGGATAATTCGTATTCATACGATTTAGATCTGAAATAATGAATTCACATTCACGACTCTATTAAAAGAGCGGCTTCACCTGAAGTCGCTCTTTTTTATTTCAACAATTCTCCGTCAGGGTTTTACTCCAAAGTACTGCCCTGACTAGTTTTTAGGGTCAAACAAAAGCCAAAATAAAGATTAAATTTGCAGATCAATAATATCGAGTAGCATGAGAAGAGATGAGGTTGAGATCATGGCGCCTGTTGGTTCGTACGAATCGCTGATTGCAGCCATTCAGGCGGGGGCCGGATCGGTTTATTTTGGTGTGGAGCAATTAAATATGCGTGCCCGGTCGTCGAATAATTTTACCATCGACGATTTAAAGAAGATAACTGAAATCGCGCATTCGAAAGGCGTAAAAACTTATCTGACAGTTAACGTGGTTGTATTCGACAATGAATTGGATCAGCTTCGCCGGATTATTGATGCAGCCAAAATCGCCGGCATTTCGGCCATCATTGCTTCCGATATTTCGGCTATCATGTATGCGCGGCAGGTAGGTGTCGAAGTTCATATCTCAACCCAGGTAAACATTACCAACATCGAAGTGGTACGGTTTTATTCGCAATTCGCCGATGTTGTGGTGCTTGCCCGCGAAATGAACATTGGTCGGGTCTGGGAAATCTCGCGCCAAATCAGGGAAGAAAACATTACGGGACCTTCCGGAGAATTGGTTCGGCTCGAAATGTTTGTTCATGGTGCTTTGTGCATGGCTGTTTCGGGAAAATGTTACCTCAGTCTCAATGAGATGAACTCGTCGGCTAATCGTGGAAGTTGCATGCAGTCGTGCCGCCGGGCTTACATTGTTACCGACAAGGAAACCGGTGCTGAACTTGAAATAGATAACGAATACATCATGTCGCCCAAAGATTTAAAATCCATTCATTTTCTGAATAAATTACTCGATTCAGGAGTATCAGTTTTGAAAATTGAAGGAAGGGCACGGTCTCCCGAATATGTTTATACTGTTGTTGAATGCTACAAGGAAGCGGTTCAGGCTTATTTTGATGATACTTTTACTGACGAAAAAATTGCCGATTGGGATGCCCGGCTTTCATCGGTATTCAACCGCGGATTCTGGAATGGTTATTATCTGGGGCAGCGGTTGGGTGAATGGAGCAAAAACTACGGTTCTTTGGCGTCGCACCGGAAGGTATATGTCGGTAAAGGCTTGAATTATTTCTCAAACCTGAAAGTGGCTGAATTTAAGCTTGAAACCGGTCCGCTTAAAGTTGGCGACGAAATTTACATTACCGGACCAACTACCGGCTTGGTTAAAACAGTGGTTTCCGAAATTCAAATCGACAAACAATCGGTTGCTGAAGCGCCAAAAGGATCGTATATTTCAATTCCAATTGATACCAAAATCAGGAAATCAGATAAGTTGTATAAAATTGTTGAAGCTTCGGAAGTTAAACAACAATAGGTTCGAATTTCTAATCTCAAATCATGAGTAAAATTTATTCATAATTCAGTATTCGGAACTCTAATACTCAGAAAGCTTTGTATTTTTGAGATAAATATTTACCCTTTATGCGAAAAGTAATTATCATTTCTGGTATTGTCATTCTGGTTGCAGTGGCTGGTTTCTGGGGCATGAAATATTTCCCGGCGAAAAAAGAAAAGCCTGTTATCCAGACCTTCTCAACCAAACAAAATCCGGCATTTAAGGCAGTCCCACAAAAAAGTCCGTTGATTTTGGAGGTGAAAGATCAGGAAGGATTTTTTAAGGTGCTAAAGGGAGATAATCCATTGTTTGCTGAATTTAGGCACATCCCGGAGTTTGAAAGTCTTTTTTCAGAAATCAGTCGATTTCGTGATTTTATTGGCAGCCGTTCGGGAATTGGGAATCTACTAAAGAGTAAATCAATTATTATTTCGGTCAATCCAAGTGGGAAGAACCAGCTGGCCAATCTGTTTCTGCTTCAGTTAAATGACCAGAGCGAATCGGGTTCAGCCGTTGATGTCGTTTCGCGTGAGTTGGGTTCAGAATACACAGTCACACGCAAAAATTATGACAATACCACCATCATCAATGCCAAGTCGTCTAGTTTGAATTTTTATTTTGCCTGCGCTGACGACATATTTATGGTTAGCGAAGATTTCATTTTGATTGAAGAAGCCCTTCGCCAATCAAATTCAACCAATCTTCTCAGCAATAAAGAGTTTACCGAAGTATACAAAACAATTGAAGAAACTGCTTTAGCCAATATTTTCATCAACCATCAAACCATTTCTCAGGTTTTATCGAAGATTGTTGCTCCCGAGATTAGGAAAACACTCACCCAGATCGCATCCTATTCCAACTGGTCGGAACTCGATCTTTCAGCAAAATCAACTGAACTTGGACTCAACGGGTACAGTGTCACCAGGGACTCGTCGGATAATTACCTGAATATCTTTCATAACCAGGAAGCTCAGAAATTGACTATCGACAAGGCCATACCAGTCAGCTCTTCTTATTTTGTTGCGCTGAATCTTAAAAACACCAGGCTTTTCATGGATCAGTATGAGTCGTATCTGCGGACAAAGGGGAATTATTACCCGCGTGAAATGAACCTGATTGAATTTAAGAAGAAAACAAATACTGATCCGGTGAAATTAATTAAAGATTTAGTCGGGAATCAGGTTGCCGGGGTATATACCAGTATCAATAAATCGAATCCGTTTCAGAATCGTTTTTTTGTGGCAGAGCTGATCAGCTACAAGGATGCCAACGAAAAATTGGGTAAAGCTTTTTCTGAATATAGCAGATCTGGAAAAACCGAAGGCGAAAAAATGCTGACTGAATATGCTGTCGGAAGCAAGAAGTCGTTTAATATTTACCGGTTGCCTATTGCCAATATGGCCGAATCGCTTTTCGGACGTGCTTTTTCGGGCATCAATGCCCAATATTTCGCGTTGTACGAAAAATACCTCATTTGTGGCGATAACCTGTCCGGAATGAAGAATTACCTGCAAAGTTTGGCCTCCGGGAAAACGCTTGCCAACGATTCAATTTATCAGGCTAACAACAAAGAATCGCAGCCCAAACCGAATTTCTATCTGTATTCCAGGATTCCGAAAGTATTTCGGCTGAAGGAGGTTCTTTTTAAACCTGAAGTCAGTACGATGCTTTCGTCCAATGAAGATGTAATTCGCAAATTCAGCACCTTCTCCTGGCAGTTTTCTGTTTCGGACCGTATGATTAAAAATCGCCTAAGCCTGAAATATGACCCCAATTTTAAAGAAGAGCCCCAAGCAATTTGGCAACTGAAGCTCGAAGGGAAACTGATGCGGAAACCTGTGTTGGTGCTGAATCATAAGGATTTACCAAACCGAGAGGTAATTGTTTGTGACAACCAGAATAATGTATCGCTGATAAATAAAGAAGGCTTGGTTTTATGGACGATAAACATTCCCGGCGAGATTATGTCAGACATTCACCAGACAGACCTCTATCAAAACAACAAATTCCAATATGTATTCAACACAAAGACTCAGCTCTATGTGATCGACCGGATGGGAAATAAAGTTGGAAAATTCCCGCTAACATTGAAATCAATGGCCTCGAACGGGGTGATGCTTGTTGACTATGGAAAAAATAAAGAGTTTCGCTTTTTTATCGCCGGCGAAGACAAAAAGATTTATGCCTTTGATCGCTGGGGCAAACTCGTCCAAAACTGGGCGTTTGCGGGTTCTGAAACTCCAATTACCAAGACGGGCATGCGTGTTGAAGTTGGCGACAAGGATTACCTCATCTTTTACGATAAACAAAACACCTATTTTCTCGACAGGCAAGGCAAGAGCCGGGATATTCAGGCTGCCCCGTTTGATCATTCCGTGAACCAGATGTATTTCGTTAACGGCGGCAACCCAAGATTAATTTCAACCGATCCGATGGGACGCATTCATATTCTTGATTTTGCTGGTCAGGCTGAGATTAAGGAAATCGGAAAATTTGGCTCAGCGCATCGTTTTGCTGTCGCAGATCTGGATGGAAATGGTTCGCCTGAATATATTTTTGCTGACGGTAAAAAGCTAACCATTTTCTCAATTGATGGGAAAAAGATAGGCGAGCATTCCTTCCCGGATGTGATCAGCGAAACTCCTTTCGTTTGTTCAATGGGTAAAGAAAACACTAAAATTGGTGTAGTAATTAAAGGCGAAAACAAAGTTTATCTGCTCGATAAAAACGGATCCGTAACACGAGGCTTTCCGTTGGAAGGTGATACCGACTTTATTTTGGGAAAATTTAATGATTCGAATGCCTGGTTTAACCTGATTATTGGTGAACAGAATAACACTCTTGTAAATTACAGAATCGAATAACGATTCTCCTTGAGCGAAATAACGAAAATAGAAAACCCGGATTCATGCGAACCCGGGTTTTTTATGAATGGTTAAATTGATTGATTTTTGACTGCAATCTGAATTGTTTAGGCTTTCTTCCACTGTTCGTTCATCAGTTTCACCGCGGCTGGCAAAGTTATTTTTGAATCGCCTACAGAGCCACATTCAAAGCTCACGTAATCTTGATAGTTGATTTCTTTTAATCCCCGGAACCCGTTGATGTAATTATCAGCTTCGCCATCTTCTCCGGGCATTTTGCGTCGTTTGCGGCTGGCAATATGTACATGGTGCAGATAATCACCTGCCGATAGAAAAGCAGCACGGTCGTTGGTTTCTTCCCATGTCATGTGCCAGAAATCGCCCATAACGGCTGCCCCGGCACTATTTACATCGCGAATAATGGCCGCGCCATCGGCCACTTGGCGACAGAAATAGCATTCTTTTCGGTTCAATGGTTCAAGTAAAATCCGGGTTTTATTCTGGAGCGCATAATCGCCCAATTCCTTCATCTGTACAATCAGCAGTTCGCGTGCTTCTTTGTCTGGCAGTGATTTTTGGTTATTAAAAGCAGGAACAAAAATCACTCCCGTTGAACCAAGTTCTCCGGCAGCCGCAATGATCACTTTCAGCGAATCCATGCATTTTTTCTGGATAGCGGGATCATCTGCAATTAGCCAGCCATCAAAACCAGCGCAAATGGCGCTCATTTTTATGTTGCGGTTTTGCAGGGCCTGTTGAATTTCGTTTACTCTTTTTCCAAGGTCTCTACCACCCACTTCAAGTCCGACTATCCCCAGTGATTCAATAAAGTCGAGTTTTTCGGTCAGTGTACTGCCTGGGGCAACACCTTCCTGGCACGAAATTTTCAAAATTGAGGAATCAGATTCCCTTTTTTCAGTGGATGATTCGCTACTGAAAGAAGAGAAAAGACCGCCTGATGCAGCTAATGCTGCACCAGAAATGGCGGTTCCAAAAAAAGATCTTCTATTAAGCGGCATACCTTATCGTGTTTGGTTCCCCTGCGGCGTTCCTGCAATGTGAATAAATTCGGGCAGTTTAAATTCTTTGCCTGCACCGTAGCCTTCTTTGGCAGCAGCCATGCTTTTTGTCATGTCAATATCTTTCGGGAGGAGATCGAGCGGCGAAGCAGTCATTTCATCCCATGTGACTTTCTTTCCGGAGTAAGCCGATTCGCGCCCCATGATGGCAGCCATGTTGGCAACAGCCGTTTCGGATGCCTGTTCAATTGGTTTTCCGGCGCGGATATGATTAATCCAGTTCACATGTTCCAACGTGTATGGGTCGGTTTGTTTGAATTTGGTTTTTTCAGCTTCGTAGTCGTATTTCCATATTTCGTTGCCTTTCAGGTCTTTGATGATGTGTCCGTCGGAAGTCCACGAACCTTTGGAGCCTTGGATAAATTCCCATACGCCACCTTCTGTTCCGTTGATCTGGCGGCAGGTGCTGTGAATGTGAATACCGTTTTCCATTTCAAAATCGACGCTGAAATTGTCGAACTGGTTACCGGTAACGCGGCGCTGGCGCGAGCCGAACCCAAGCGCTGATTTTGGTTTTAAGCCCGAAAACCAAGTGAATACATCCAGGTTGTGAACGTGCTGTTCAACAATATGATCGCCCGAAAGCCATCCCCAGTTTACCCAGTCGCGGATCATCCATTCCAGGTCAGACCATTTCGGGTCGCGCTCCTTGTACCAGAGCATACCGCCACACCAGTAAACCGTTCCACCGGTTATTTCGCCGATAGCCCCGTTCATGATTTGTTGGTATGAAGCTACATAATCGCGTTTATGGTGGCGTTGCGTGCCAGTTACCACACAAAGGCCTTTTGCTTCGGCTTGCTTGGCTGTGGCCACGATAGTGCGATAACTTACCGCATCAACGCAAATCGGTTTTTCGAGGAAGCAATGTTTGCCTTTTTCCACCGCATACTTGAAAATTTCGGCGCGGAAATTAGGTGGCGTAGCGGTAATAATCACGTCCACGTCGCTGTCAATAACTTTTTGATAAGCGTCGAGTCCTACGAATTTCTTGTCTGCTGCAATGTCGATATTTTTCTCTTTTTTCAGGTTTGCAGCTAAGCCTTCCAGACGGTCGGCGTAAGTATCGCCTAAAGCCACAATAGTAACATTATCGGCCGCGTTGAGGAAATTAAACGCAGCGCCAGAGCCTCGCCCGCCACAGCCAATTATCCCGGCTTTCAGCGGTTTGCCGTCGGTTGCCTTATCAATCAGGTTGGGTAGGTAATAAGAGCCCGGCTCTTTTAATGGCTGTATTTTTGGCGTACTGCTGCACGATGCCAACGCTGCAACACTTCCTGTACCGATTGCGCCCAATGCCCCAGCTAATGCCGAGCTTTTCAAGAATGAACGTCTGTCAACACCTTTTTTCATAATGGATAATTTTTTAATATGGATAATCAGTTAGCTATTGAACTTTAATTGAATTGTCTGGCTCACAAACAACCCTGAACCCGATGCCTTTAATATCGGAATACCACCAGATGCTTTTAGGCTGTTGAGGATCGGTTTTCAGCCATGTGTCGTGTTGGCTGTGGTCACGTGCGGCCACACGCAAGTCGGCTGCATCCGAAACATAATTGCCCCCGCGCACAACCCATTCCTCGCCTTCAGTTACAAGTGGGTTAGCCACTTTCCCGCTGTTTTTGGCATAAGCGTCGGGTGCATAGCGGTCGGCACAATATTCCATTACGTTGCCCAGCATATTTTTCAGGCCGAACGGATTAGGCTTGACCTCGTCGGGCAAGTGCGTTTTTCCTTTGCCATTATTTGCATAAATGATGTACTGCGAAATCGGTTCGGTTTCTGCGGCCGAGATTTTACGCCATAATCCTTTGTTGGAGAACTTATCCGGTTTTCCATTAAAGAAATAAGGTGTTTCCGTGCCACCGCGTGCTGCATATTCCCACTCGGCTTCTGTGGGCAGGCGATATTTTTTGCCGGTTTTCTTTGAAAGCCACTGACAGAAGGTTTCTGCCGCATAATGGGTCATTGTAATTGCCGGGCGTTGGCCAAATCCCCAGTTCTGGTCGGGTCGCCCATAAGGTGGGGTAGGACCGGAAATGGCATCCACGTTCGGGTTGCTGTTGTTGGCGTAAATCTTTTCAGGCGGAGTGCGACCTTCGCTCATTGTTTTACCATAAAATGCCCAATACTGTTCCCAGGTTGTTTCCACTTCGGCCATGAAAAACGGGCTGACCGTAACCTGACGCACCGGCGATTCGTCGGGTTCGTGGAAAGGTTCTTTTTCGGGGCTACCCATATTGAAGGTACCGCCTTTTATAGCTATCATCTTGAACGATGCCGATGTGCCTGGAATCTGCTCGGTGTAGTCGGCAAAAGTTGTTACGGTGGTTGCCTGTTCAAAAACGGGTTTCGAACTGTCGGTGTTGCCGTCGGCTTGCCCTGGTATGCCGGTCATCTTGCCGTGTTTGTAGTTGGGGTTATAATGCCCGGCGTCGAGGTGGCAACTAATGCACTGCAAATCCAGCTTCTTCTCGTTATTTTCGTAGTAGAGGTGGGCAGCAATGCCAGCGTCCACTAAATTTTTCGGGAACAGGTTCTGGTGGCAATGCTTGCACGAAGCATTCGGGACATATTTTACGGCATGTTCCAGTTCAGACTTCATCTCCCAGTTAAAATCGGCTGAATCTTTGAAGAGGTAACCATAAATATCTTTGAGCCCAAGTCTGGTTTTCTCGATTAAATAACCTTGTCCTTTGGGCGGAAGGTGACAATCGACGCAGTGAACTTGAATTCCACCCTTGTTGTCGTAATGAGTTGAAAGTTTCCACGAAGGAAAAACATGTGGATGAACATGGCACGAGGCACAAAATTCGTCGGTTGAAGTATATTCGATTGCTTTATTTCCGGAAATAGTAGCCAAAATTCCAATGGCGAATGCGCAGAATAATAGGAGGAAAAGATGTTTACGAAAGAAATCTCCTGTCTTTTTCAACATAGTTGGTTCGGTTAATAGTTAATACGAGGATTTTTAGGTTGTCCAAAAATAGTAAAAATAAAAGCATTCTAAATAGCTGATTGAACGCAATAGCAGTTAGCGAACAAAACTCCATGATAAAAATGAATTTGTCCATGTCTTTAGCTGCGTTAAGGAAGAAAGGTTGAGTCTATTAGGTCGATTAAGTACGATTAAATGACAGGAGAAATTCAAATATTAATAAAGTCATTGTTCAAACTCTTAAAAGGAATATATCTTTGAGCTTATCTAACAAACAAACCAAAAACAACTATGAATCTGGAAAAAATAGCAGCAAACTTTAAGCTGGAAGGTCCTGTCGATCGGGTTGAACCGATGGGAGAGGGGTTCATCAACGATACTTTTATTATCCATACCACAGGTACTCATACTCCTGATTATCTTTTACAGCGGAAAAACAAACGCATTTTCACCAATGTTCCGGCCATGATGGAGAACATTGAAAAGGTGTGCTCTCACATCCGGGAAAAAGTAATTGCCCGAAATGGCGATCCGATGCGCGAAGCAATGACCATAATTCCTGCAGTGGATGGTAAATTGTATTTTCAGGATGAAGAAGATGAATTTTGGGCCGTTTGTGTTTTTATCAGCGACACCATTGCTTATCAATCGGCCAAAACTCCAGAATTGGCTTTTCAGGGTGGAAAAGGAATTGGAATGTTTCAATCAATGGTTTCCGATTTGACTGAACCGCTCACCGATATTTTGCCCGGATTCCATAATATTCGTTACCGGTTTAATCAGTGGGATGCTGTTCTGGCGAAAGATCCTGTTGGGAGAAAAGCCAGACTGGTTAAGGAGATTGACTGGATTGAAAGTCGCCGCAACGAAATGCTCGGTTTCTGGAAACTGGTTGAATCGGGTGAAATTCCGACCCGCGTTACCCACAACGATACCAAAATCAATAATATCCTGTTTGACCTGAACGGCGAAGTTTTGTGCGTGATCGATCTGGATACTGTTCTGAATAGCACTTGCCTGAACGATTTTGGCGATGCCATGCGATCGTACACCAATACCGGACAGGAAGATGACGAAAATCTGGATGCTGTGTCGTGCGATCTGTCTATTTTCGAGGGTTTTACCAAAGGTTATTTGTCGCAAGCCATTAGTTTCTTAACAGAAAAGGAGCTTGAATATCTCGCATTTTCGGCTAAATACATCACCTACGAGCAGGTTTTGCGCTTCCTGATGGATTACATCGATGGCGACAATTATTACAAAATCAAAAGTCCGGAGCACAATTACCAGCGAACCGTGGCTCAGTATAAATTACTGACAAGTATGGAGGAACAATACGATGAAATGTGCCGGATTGTGCGCACTGTTGCTGATAGCCTGGCTTAATCAGCTTCCTGAATCAATTGCTTGTCAACAGGGAAATCAACAAATTGAGAATTCAGATCATAAAAATAAAACAATGAAAGTTCAGCAAATACTCGAAGGCTTTTCAAATCCGCCTCTGGAATTGATTTCAGAAACACTCGATCTGGAAATTGAATCACTAAAGCTTGATGTGGTGAATTGGGAAGAGTTTCCTTATCATCCAGACGTAACCGTGCAAATTGCATATAACGACGACGAATTGTTTCTGCAATACAAGGTTCGCGAACAATCGGTAAAGGCCGAAATCACGAAAAGCAATGGCCGTGTCTGGACCGACAGCTGTGTGGAGTTTTTCCTTTCTCCGGAAGGGAATGATGTTTATTACAACCTTGAGATGAATTGTATTGGAACTGCTTTATTGGGTTACAGAAAGAAGGGTGATCCAACGATTCATGCATCGGAAGAACAAATTGCTTCAATTCGCCGGATTTCTTCACTTGGAAGTTCGCCTTTTCCGGAGCTGAAAAAGCAAACGGAATGGCAGATAACCGTGGCTGTTCCGTGGGAAGTATTCTTTAAACACGACTTAAAACCGGTTTCAGGAACGAAAATGCGCGGCAACTTTTATAAATGTGGCGACGAGTTGAGCGTTCCGCATTTCGTGTCGTGGACCAAAATAAAAACCGATAAACCTGCATTCCATATGCCCGAGTTTTTTGGTGGACTGGAGTTTGAGTAGCGAGGAGCTTTTTCTATCATTGTATTCCGGAAATTGAGCGAAGAAATGGAACTGACCAACGAGATATTTAATCACGGGTGTAAAGAGGGATGATTATTCGAGTTATAATCAACTTTTTATTCGCTATTACAGTCGGCTTTGCGCATTTGTTTTTAACCTGACCCAAAAATAAAGAAATGGCCAAAATAATGGGTTTGACGGTAAATGACCATTGAGATGCATCTGGCGAAAGCGATTCTCAATCTACGAAAAAAATTAAAAGATTATTTACCTACCTTTCTGCTTCTTCTACTTTTAAAATAAATACAATTTTTTCATCCAGCTTCTAAATAAACAGCTAAGGTTTAGGAAATAATTTTTGTCCTTAATCTTCTTGCAAGATTATCAGTAGGTTATGTAAATATTCAATATTAGCAAGTTCATTATGGACTTGCTAATATTGAATATTTAACAATTAAATAGTTCTTTTTATGTGATTTAAGATGTATGAAATTGAACTTTTTTGTCTGGAAATATTAAACTATTTGTAGTTTGTAATGTCAAAGCTAAACTTAATTTATAACTAAAATTAAACCTATGGATTCTAACAACAACCAAAATCGAAAAGAACTTTCGAGGAGAAATTTTTTAGGAATGACGACAGCTGCTGCTGCCGCAATCACAATTGTTCCGCGCCACGTATTGGGCGGTCAGGGGTTTAAAGCTCCAAGCGATATATTAAATGTTGCATTGGTAGGGGCTGGTAGCCAAGGCTCCAGCGACATCTTAAACATTTGTAAATCTGCGAATGCTGCTCCAGTCAGGGGTTTGGGTGGCATGATGAAACCTGGCACAGAAAATTTAGTTGCCGTTTGTGATGTTGATTGGGGTTATTCAAAAGTACAGGAAACCTTCGGAAAATACCCTGATGCAAAGAAATATCAGGATTGGAGAAAAATGTACGATGAGATGGGGAAATCTATTGATGCGGTGGTTATCGCCACAGCCGACCATAACCATGCAAATCCGACAGCTACTGCCATAACTCTTGGTAAACATGTATATTGCGAAAAACCATTAACACATACGATTTACGAATCACGTTTGTTGACCAAACTAACCGAAAAATACGGTGTTGCCACCCAGATGGGAAACCAGGGGTCTTCCAACCCTGGCGTTCGTCAGGCATGTGCATGGGCGTGGGCCGGCGAAATTGGCGAAGTTCGTAGAGTTGACGCGTGGTCAGCCCGTCCTATTTGGCCTCAGGGATTGGATACACCTACCGATATTCAGAAAGTCCCAAAAACTTTGGATTGGAATTTATGGTTAGGCCACATGCCTTTCCGTGCTTATAACTCGGCTTATACACCTTGGAACTTTCGCGGCTGGTGGGATTTCGGGACTGGCGCATTCGGTGATATGGCCTGCCATAACATGCACCCGGTATTTAAAGTATTGAAATTAGGGTCCCCGATCAGGGTTCAGGGTCAATCTTCGCAACTCAAAATAGATTCTTGCCCAAATGCCCAAATGGTTAAAATGACATTCCCGGCACGTCCGAACCTTCCAAACATGGCAATGCCTGAAGTTGAAGTTACCTGGTATGATGGCGGTTTGCATGGAATGATACCTGAAATCAAACTTCCTGAAGGGAAAAAATGGCAAGCTGAAGGTTGTGCCATCTATGGATCAAAAGATACACTTATTTTGGGAAGCCACGGTTCAGATGCTTACTTGCTTTCTGGCAGAACACCTAAATCTCCTGAAGTATTAAGGGTTATTCCTGATAATAACCATTACCTGGATTGGGTAGCTGCATGTAAAAACCCAGATCTTCGCGATAAGACTGCATCGCACTTTGGCGAAGCTGGTCCATTCAACGAAATGGTGTTGATGGGAGTTTTAGCTGTACGTTTGCAGAAACTCAATAAAATTCTAGAGTGGGACGGCGCAAATATGGAGTTCACCAATATCTCTGATACTGAAATGGTATCGACTTATTCACAACTTTTGGATATGCAAAGAAGTATGGCTGCCGCCGCTGCTGCTGCCGCTGCTGCTGCTAAAGGTGGTGGTGCCCCTGCTGGTGGCCCTGGCGGTCCTGGTCAAAGAGTCGACCCGAGTGCTAAAAATGCCAAAGAATTCTACAAATCATTGGTTAAGCACGAATACAAAAACGGGTTCAAACTACCTGATATGCCTGCATAATTGTTGGCCTAAAAATTCAAAAGGGGCTCTCAATTTTTATTTTGAGATGCCCCATTGGAGTTCCAATTCACGGTATTGTTTTAATAAAAAAATCTAAGTTAAACTAAATCTAAAATGAATAATAAATCACAAGGTCAGGTATCTCGTCGTAATTTACTTGGCAGCATTGCTGTTGTTGTGGCTTTATCCCTGGTTACTATAAGTAGTTATGCAATCAAGAGTACTCCCAATGAGGCTCCAGATGCCAAACCAAATTCAAAATTTGGGGGTGTTCAGATTGGAGCGATAAGTTATAGTTGGCGCAGTATGCCAGGCGGAGTTGAAAATATAATCAAATATTGCAACGAAACTGGTATCAATTCATTGGAGTTAATGAGCAATGATGTTGAAAACTACTTAGGAGCGCCAGCGAATCCGATGATGAGTTTTATGCGTCCACCAACTCCCCCTCCTGCTGCGACTCCTGGTGCAGCTCCAGCAGCCCCTGCTCCAATGCAGCGTCCTAAGTTGACTCCTGAACAGGAAGCTGCAGTGGCTAAATATAATGCAGATATGAAAGTATGGCGTCTGGCTCAGCCAATGTCTAAATTTGAAGATGTTAAAAAGTTGTTTGATAAGGCTGGAATCAACATACACATCGTTAAATTCTCGCCGGGGAACTGGTCGGATGAAGAAATTGACTACGCCTTTAAAGCTGCCAAAGCTTTGGGAGCTAAAGGGGTATCTGATGAAATAAGTGAAAACGCATGTAAAAAAATGGGTCCTGTTGCTGAAAAATATGGAATGTATGCAGTTTTCCATCAACACATGCAATTTGCAACAGAAGGGTTTAATTACGATAAATTTATGGCCATCTCTCCGGCTATCATGTTTAATTTTGATTCAGGACACTTTTTCGGCTCAACCGGTATTAACCCAATCACCATGATTGAAAAGTATCACAATCGCATCTTTAGTATTCACATTAAAGATAAAACCGGACCAAAAACAGAACCGACTCCAAATACCAATCAGGTGTGGGGACAGGGCGAAATGCCTCTTGCCGAAGTTCTACAGTACATAAAAGCAAAGAAATACCCTATTTATTGCGACATCGAACTGGAATATGAAGTTAAACCGTGGTCGAATGCAGTGAAAGAAGTAAAGACCTGTGTTACATATGCCAAGCAAATTCTGAAGTAGATCACCTAAAAAACTAATTAAAAATATAAGCTGTCATATTTACAGGAAAATCTTTCTGTCGGGGAATAATTTATGGTTAGTTTTCTGTCAGATAGTTTGGTATGTAATGATTAAAACTACTTAAAATGAAAATTCACTTTAGAATTGTATTGTTTGTCATGCTTATAGCAGTTGGTCAAATTCAAGCTCAGAATCCAACCAATAAAGTTGAATCAGCTAATGACCAAAAAATTATCGGCATCATCTCGAAGATGACCCTCGATCAGAAAGCACAGCTCGTAATTGGCAGTGTGAGGGCTCGTGTAGTCCCCGATTCAATTAGAAATAAACCGGGCTATATAGCCGATGACTATAGTTTTCCTGGTTACTTGGTAATGGCGAATAGCGTACGCAACTATTTACCCGGAGCCGCCGGGGCTGCTGCCGAGTTCCCAGGCTTGGGTATTGCGTCTCAGGTTTTAAGCGATGGCCCTGCCGGTTTACGTATTCAGCCCACGCGTCCTGGCGAGAATAAAACATACTATTGTACGGCTTTCCCGATTGCAACCGTGCTGGCTTCAAGCTGGGATACCGACCTGGTTTACAAAGTTGGACAGGCCATGGGGAATGAAGTGAAAGAATACGGATCAGATATTTTGTTGGCTCCTGCGTTAAACATTCAGCGCGACCCCCTTTGCGGCCGTAACTTCGAGTATTATTCGGAAGATCCTTTGATTGCGGGGAAAACAGCCGCCGCCATGGTCAAAGGTATCCAGTCGAATGGTGTTGGAACATCCATTAAACATTTTGCCGCCAACAACTCCGAAACTCAAAGGAATACTGTAAATACAATTGTAAGTGAACGTGCCTTGCGCGAAATTTACCTGAAAGGTTTTGAAATTGCAGTTAAAGAATCTCAGCCCTGGACCGTAATGTCATCGTACAATAAAATCAACGGTACATATACTTCAGAAAGTAATGATTTGCTGACAAAAATTTTGCGTAACGACTGGGGGTTCGAGGGATATGTGATGACTGATTGGGGCGGTGGCAGCGATGTTATTGCTCAAATGAACGCGGGTAACAATCTGATTATGCCTGGACAGTTCAAACAGATTAAAGAGTTGGTTGCAGCAGTAAAAGCCGGTAAACTTGATGAGAAAGTTCTTGACAAGAACATTGCGCGGATACTGACGATTATGTTGAAAGAACCGCGCTTTAACAATTACAATTATTCGAATTCTCCCGATTTAAAGGCTCATGCTGAAGTTACCCGTCAGGCAGCAACCGATGGAATGGTTCTGTTGAAAAATGCAAAAAATACATTGCCCATTTCGGCGGCAGTTAAAACTATTGCGGCCTTTGGGAATACATCGTACGATTTTATTGCGGGGGGAACGGGAAGTGGTGATGTTAACGAAGCATACACCATTTCACTGATTGAAGGTTTAAAAAACGGTGGCTATACAACCAATGCCGACCTGACCAATACTTATCAGACGTACATCAAAGAAACTCAGGCCAAACAACCTAAGCCAACAAATCCGATGATGTCGATGATGAGAGGAAAACAACCGCTCCCTGAGATGACAGTTTCGTCTGAGTTGGCAAAGCAGATGACGGAGGCGGCTGATATGGCATTGATTACGCTTGGTCGGAATGCTGGCGAGGGACGTGACCGTACCAATACAGAAGGTGATTTCCAATTATCGGCTACCGAAAAAGAAATGATCAAAAATGTAACCGAAGCGTTCCATTCTAAAGGGAAGAAAGCCATTGTTATATTGAATGTTCCTGGAGTTATTGAAGTTTCCAGTTGGCGAAACCTGCCCGATGCCATTTTGGTGGCATGGCAACCGGGTCAGGAAGGTGGGAACTCGGTTGTTGATGTATTGAGCGGAAAAGTGAACCCGTCAGGAAAACTTGCCGTTACATTTCCAATGTCGTACACCGATACTCCATCAGCTAAAAATTTCCCGGGAGTTGCAGAAAAATCGGATAAAGTAGACAATGCAGCCGATCTTTCCGGATTTTCGCGTATGCGCCGTATTCCGTGGGAGATTATTTATGAGGACGATATTTATGTGGGTTACCGTTATTACAATACGTTCAAGGTGCCTGTCGCTTACGAATTTGGCTATGGATTGTCGTACACCAGCTACGAATACTCTAAGCTAAAATTAGACGCTACCGACTTCAATGGCAAACTCACTGTTTCTGTTGATGTTAAAAATACAGGTAAAGTTGCCGGTCGCGAAGTCGTTCAGGTATATGTTGGTTCTCCATCGGGGAAACTGAAAAAACCGGGAGCGACACTAGCGGCCTATGCAAAAACGAAATTGTTGAATCCTGGCGAGTCACAAGCCTTGAGTTTCACCGTTGAAACCAAAGATTTTGCATCGTTCGATGAAGCAAGTTCGTCGTGGATTGCCGAGGCTGGTAATTATTCGCTGAAAGTTGGAGCCTCATCGTTGAATATAAAACAAACAGTAACCTTTAAGATTGCAAGTGAGTTGAATGCCGGCAAAGTAACCAAAGCATTAGCTCCTTCACGCGAAATCAATAAGTTGGTTTCGAAATAATATTCGCTTACATATTTTGGTTGATTGGAAAATGATAAATCCCCGCTTTTACCTTTTAGGATTCTAAGCGGGGATTTTTAAAATATGAGTTTATCAATTAGGTTCATCAATCAATTATTTACTAGTCGGCATCGAAAATGTTGAATTGTGCTTCAGTCCTCAAAACCGGAGCAAGAAAATTCGTGTCTTAATTTAGAAAGGGAAAATTACTGTAAGTTGCATCAATCAAGATAGTTATTCAGATTATGGGGAGAAATGTGCCAATATAAAGTTTGCCGAACGTCATAAAGGATCAATGTACCTAAAGAGGGTTTTGTGTGTTTTTATTGTGCTTCATGGCTATGGATTTGTTGGAGGCGGCAAAATCGGATATCCTGACAATGGCTAAAATAAAGGGCCTTGTTGAATACATTGGGTGATTTGTTTTTAGCTGGACGGTCAAAGTTTTCCGGTAAATTTCTACTTTTGACCACCACTAAATCAAAATTAAATCATGAATAAAATATTTATTTTCATCTTTTTTGTTGGATTCATGAATGTTAGCTTGTTTGGTCAGATTAAGACACATTCGTTTCAACTCGAAAAATCTGAATTCCTGCTCAATGGCAAACCATTCCAAATCATCTCCGGAGAAATGCACCCAGCACGGATTCCGGCTGAATACTGGCGGCAACGCATCCAGATGGCCAAAGCGATGGGCTGTAATACCATTGCTGCCTACATGTTCTGGAATTACCATGAATCGGAACCTGGAGTATTCGATTTTCAGACTGGGAACCACAATATTGCACAGTTTATCCACATGGTGCAGGAAGAAGGCCTATGGCTGATTTTACGTCCCGGACCGTACGTGTGTGCCGAATGGGATTTTGGAGGATTGCCATCCTACTTGCTCAGTATCCCAGACATTAAAGTGCGCTGCATGGATCCTCGGTATACTGAAGCAGCCGATCGTTACATCAAAACACTGGCGCTTCAGGTGAAAGATTTGCAGGTTACCAAAGGCGGGCCAATCGTGATGGTTCAGGTTGAAAATGAATACGGAAGTTATGGAAACGACCGCACCTACATGAAATGGGTTCAGGACGAGTGGAAGAAAAACGGGATTGACGTTCCGTTTTATACTGCCGACGGCGCTACTTCGTTCATGCTCGAAGCCGGATCGTTACCTGATGCCGCTATTGGATTGGATCCGGGCGCCAACGAATCGAACTTTGCCGAGGCAATCAAAATCAATCCGAATGTTCCTTCGTTTTGCAGTGAATTGTATCCCGGATGGCTCACCCATTGGGGCGAAAAATGGCAACGGCCTGATACAACCGACTTGCTGAAAGATGTAAAATGGTTGATGGACAACAAAAAATCGTTCAACTTTTATGTGATTCATGGCGGAACCAACTTTGGTTACTGGGCCGGAGCAAATGCTTTTAGCCCGACACAATATCAGCCCGATGTAACCAGCTACGATTACGACGCACCCATCAACGAAATGGGACAGGCCACGCCAAAATATGATGCACTACGGAATTTATTAGGAAAATACCTTCCGGCCAAACAAAAATTGCCGGTTATTCCGGCAGCAATGCCCGTGATCGAAATTCCTGAAATAAAACTAACCTCATCTGCTTCTGTTTGGGACAATCTTCCGGTGGCAATTCAGTCTCCGCAGCCCAAACCGATGGAAATGTTCGGGCAAAAGGGTGGTTTTATACTTTATCGCACCAAACTGATTGGTCATAAAAAGGGCAAACTCCGGATAACGGAACTACACGATTATGCAACAGTTTTTGTCGATGGGAAATACATCGGCAAACTCGACCGGGTTAAGGCCGAAAACATCATAGAACTGCCGGCATCAGCTTCGGAAAACCCGCAGCTCGACATTCTGGTTGAAGGCATGGGGCACATCAATTTTGCTGAATATATGATCGACCGAAAAGGGATTACCGACCGCGTTTCGCTCAATGGCATGACCCTGATGGACTGGCAGATTTTCACCCTTCCTTTTGACGAAAACTATGTGCAAAACCTGAAATTTACTTCAGGGGAAAAGACCCAACCGGGAACTTTCTTCAAAGGCGAATTCGATTTGGCAACAATTGGTGATACTTACCTGGATGTAAGCCAGTGGGAAAAAGGAGTGGTTTGGGTAAACGGCCACAATTTAGGCCGCTATTGGAACATTGGCCCGCAGAAACAATTGTACTGTCCCGCTCCATGGTTGAAAAAAGGAAAGAACGAGATCGTGATTTTCGATCTTCACCAACTTACCCCGAAGCCGTTAAAAGGAGTAAAAAGAATGGAATAATTATATTTGTATCTTCAGGAATAGATTTAAACCTTTTAACTCCTGATGGAGTACTTATAGAAAAACATTCATGACAAAACCTATTATAAACCGGTCGTTCCCCGATAAAAAAGCCCTGATTACTATTCAGGGTGATATTACTTACACTCAATTACTGAAGCGGGTCCAGCAATTTGCCCTGCTGTTTGCCGATAAGGGTTTTACCAAGGTTGCCATTTACGCTGAGAATTCGCCGTCGTGGATTTATGCTTTCTATGCCGCACTGCAAAACGATTGCATTTCCATTCCGATTGATTTTCTGGCTTCGGCCGAGGATGTGGCTTACATCATCGACGATTGCCAACCCGATTTGCTGTTTACCAGCTCTGGAATGACCGAATTGTTTGAGAAAGTCGACCTGAAAACCCGTCATAAACCTGAAGTTTTGGTTTTTGAGGAAATTGTGATCGATGAATCTACGCCCGAAAGTCAGTGGCTAGGGCCGGACGATGACGATACTACTGCGGTAATTATTTATACCTCAGGAACAACCGGCAGCCCGAAAGGGGTGATGCTTTCGTATACCAACATTCACCAGAATATGAAAGGGGTGATCGATTGTAAAATCTACATTCCGGAGCGGCAAGTCATGATTTTTCTTCCGCTTCATCATATTTTTCCGCTGGTTGGATCCATGATGATAGCACTGTTTGTGGGTGCTTCGATTCCAATGGTTCCCTCCATGCAGTCGCCCGACCTGATGAAAACTTTTGCTGATAACGAAGTTGGCGTTTTTCTTGGTGTTCCGCGATTGTATGAATTGATGTACCGCGGAATTAAAGCAAAAATCGATAAAAGCGCGATTGCCCGGTTTTTGCTTTGGGTGGTATTATCGACCAAAAACCGGAAGTTGGGAAAGACGCTTTTCAAAAAAGTACATGATGGTTTTGGTGGCCATTTGCAGTATATGATTTCGGGAGGGGCCGCCTTAAATAAAGAGGTTGGTGCATTCTTTTACGGACTGGGTTTCGACATTATGGAAGGTTTCGGAATGACTGAGGCTGCTCCGATGATTGCATTCCCGCGCCCCGGAAACATTGTGATTGGCGCTACCGGTCAGGCCTTGCCGGGATTGACTGTTGAGATACGCGATGGCGAGGTTGTTGCCAAAGGGCCGAGCATCATGAAAGGTTATTACAACCGGTCCGAAGAAACAGCCGAGGTAATTATCGATGGCTGGTTGCATACCGGCGATTTGGGTTACCTGGATCGAAACGGATTTCTGTACATCACTGGCCGGAAAAAGGAGATTATCGTGTTGCCCAACGGCAAAAACATCAACCCGGTTGAAATTGAAATGAAGCTCGACGGCTTTTCACCGGCTATTAAAGAAGCCGGGGTATTCATGCACAACGAAATGCTTCATGCAGTTATACTGCCCGACTTTAGTTTCCTGTCGGCCAGCGGGGTTCAGGATATTAATCTGTATTTCCGCGAAAATGTGATTTCGCCTTTCAATGCCGAAATGAGCTCGTACAAGCGGATTATGCAGTTTACGCTCGTGAACTCTGAATTGCCACGAACACGTTTATCCAAGCTTCAGCGTTTCAAGTTTGAGGAGTTGCTGGTGCAGAAGGAAAAGAAAAAGACAGCATCAGAAGAGCCAGACACCAAGGAATATCATGCCATCAAATCATTCATCGAAAATCAGGTTGACATGGATATTTTGCCCGATCATCATCTGGTATTCGATATTTCGATGGATTCGCTGAGCAAGTTGAGCCTGATCGACTTTATTGAAAAGAGCTTCGGGATTAAATTCGACGAAGAACAACTGCTCAAATTTCCATCTATCCGGAAAATTGCCGAATACATTCAGAACAATAAGCGATTCCATAAAACCGATCAGGATTCGGGCTGGACAGGCGATTTGAAAGACGAATCGGATGTGATTTTGCCGAAAGCTTCCTTTTTGCTGGGGCCGATTGTCGGCTCCGTACGTGGTTTTTTCAGATTCTTCTTCCATTTTGAAGGAAAGGGAATGGAGAATATTCCTGAAGGTCCGTGTTTCTTTGCCCCCAATCACGAAAGCAAACTCGACCCTTTTTTGGTACTTTCGTATCTCGATAAATCAACTCTGAAAAATACCTTTTCGTACGCCAAGAAGGACCATGTGAAAAGTTGGATTCGTCGGTATCTGGCGAGCCACACCAATGTGATTGTGATGGATTTGTCGAAAGACTTGAAACATTCTATCCTGAAAATGGCCGAAGTGGTGAAACAGGGAAAGAAGATCTTGATTTTTCCGGAAGGAACCCGCACGTTGAGCGGTAAACTGGGGAAATTTAAGAAAACCTATGCCATTTTAAGCGCCGAACTCGATGTGCCTGTTGTTCCCGTTGTGATTTCAGGAGCTTATGCAGCCATGTCGTCGGGAGCCAGAAAGATCAAAAGAGGCGAAAAAATTACCATCGAATTTCTACCGGCTGTGTCTCCTGAAGGAAAAACTCCTGAAGAATTGAATGAACTGGTTAAGCTGCGGATTGTGGAGGCGAAAAATGCGTATCCCGGAAATCCTTCCTAACATTTCTGATTGCCAGTCACGGGAAATCAATGACCTTTTCGAAGCCCCCTTCAGTTAAGAGTTTTTGACTTTTTGGAGCGGACTCAAGAAGCGAGTGTCTCAAAATGAGGGACTCCCTCTTCTTGTACTTAAAAACTCAAAAAATAATTTTTTAAGTATAAACCAACTATGCTGTTTAATCATATACTCGATTAACTTTACGGCTCTGAAAGGATAAAATCGACGACCAACCATGAACCTAGTTTTTACAGTTTATTCTGTATTCTTCTTAGCTACTGCTTTAGTTTCTTTTTTTGTTGCATTTCTTGCACGGCAAAGACGATTAATAAGAGGTGCTAAAGAGCTTGCTTACCTGATGTTTGCCGCTGGTATTGGCGCATTTTGTCTTATTTTTGAGACTGCGGCACCCTCCGTAAACGAAAAAATATTCTGGTCGAAACTCGAATTTTTGGGAGGTATTGCCACTCCGGTACTTTATTTAATCTTTTCTCTTCGATATACTGGCAAAGACAAATTTCTTTCCCGAAAACATGTTTTCCTTTTATTTATAGTTCCGGCAGTTACTCTGGTGCTCACAATAACCAATGAGATGCACAGCCTGATATGGACAGGTTTTTCTGAAATTTCAGCGGAAACAAATCTTATGGAATATTACCATGGGATTGGATTCTGGTTCGGATATATAGTCTATTCCTACCTCATGATCCTTTTTGCAACAATCAACCTTGTTCATTTTATTATACGCCAAAATAATCCATTCATTAAACAGGGATTAATTGTTTTAGCCGGCGGGCTTTGTCCCTGGATAACCAGTTTAATATACCTTACAGGAAACAATCTTGTCGTTGGCTTAGATATTACACCTGTGAGTATTTTGCTAAGCGGGATACTGGCCGCCTATGCCATTCTAAACATTCAATTTCTCGACCTGGTGCCTGTGGCCCGCGATACACTTTTCGAAACTTTACCTGATGGAATACTGGTTTTAGATGGTAAGAACAGGATACAGGACATTAACAGGGCAGCCTTGCTGTTTTTGGGAATCCAAAATAAAGATATCATTGGGCTACCTACCCAACTCTCAGGTTCGTCAGAAACACAACTGCTAAATGCGGTAATCGATCATGAAACTGATGATCAGACACAGGAAGTTCGAAGTAATGCTGAGTTTAAAACGTTCAGGATACTTAAACACAAAATAAAGAATCAGTCGGAAAGTCGTCTTGTCGTAATTCGTGATATTACCGAACAGAAACAAGCTGAGTGGGAACTTATCAAGGCCAAAGAACATGCTGAAGAAAGTGATCGCTTGAAATCAGCTTTTCTGGCCAACATGAGCCATGAAATTCGTACACCAATGAATGGCATTCTGGGTTTTGCCGAGTTACTAAAAGAACCCAGGCTTTCCAGCGAAACATCACAAGAGTATATATCCATCATAGAAAGCAGTGGTGTTCGAATGTTAAGCATTATTAACGATCTAATTGAAATTTCGAAGATTGAATCCGGAACAATGAGAGTTTACTTGTCGGAAACGAATGTAAATGATCAAACCGGGTTTGTTTTTAAATTCTTTAAGCCAGAGGCTGAAAAGAAAGGGTTATCGCTAATCCTAAGTAATTCCCTTCCATCAAATGAAGCCATCATAAGGACAGATCGTGAGAAGCTTTATTCCATCCTTACTAACCTGTTAAAGAATGCGATAAAATTTACCCCTACCGGAACTATTGAATTTGGCTATAACCGCTTAATGACAAAAAGTTTGACATCGTTGCCCGAATTAGTTTTTTTCGTAAAAGATACTGGAAACGGAATATCATCTGAACTCAAAGATGTTATTTTCGAAAGATTCAGACAAGGAAGCGAATCGCTTAACAAAAGATATGAAGGGGCGGGACTTGGATTAGCGATATCAAAAGCTTATGTCGAAATGTTGGGTGGCAGGATCTGGATTGACAAGGATTCTGAAATTGGATCAGCTTTTTATTTTACCCTTCCTTATAATTTTATCAGATAAGAAAAGTTATAAGGAGTGAATCCGTTAGTGCCAATTTACAATTTGCATTTTTTAGGATTGCGGAGGCAAAGAAATAATTGATTTTTATTTTTTGATGTTCGTCAGACTTCGGCGTGAGCTCAGTCGAACGCTGAAGCAGACGCAAAGAATAATCCCAAAACCATTATCAATGCATTATCCTTTGACGTCAAATTTATGTGACGGGGCTGATGACAGTTTCCTTATTACTTCTTCTTTTTTATCGCAATTACATTCGGCATTTTCCGGAAATGATCGTTGTCGTCGTTGTCGCAGGTGTTCGACACATAGCTGCCATATTTAGCAATTATAGTATCACCGGTATTCACGTAAAAGCTGGTTTCCGGTCCGCCTTCGAGGTAAACCGTGGTGCGGATATTGATTGGAAGTGCTTTCAGTAAGGAAATCATGTTGAGGTGGGTGTATGGTGACCGCGTAAAAATGAAGTACAGATTGCTCTCAGCATCGGTGGCAGCCAAAATCATGCTGCATGACTGATCGGGGCGCTTTGTAAAAGCCATTCCTTCACCTTTGTCATTAATCATACGCATCCCCTGACAGACCGAGTGATACTGATTTTTAATCTTTTCCCAATCTTTTTGATAGGTATCAATAATTTCGAAAGGCGCTTTCTTCGGATCTTTCGGGTGCATGGCCAGCAACGCATTGTAATAGTTGTTCTTCACCGGGTTGTTTAGGTGGTTGTAATTCTTCATGTACCCTTTATTCGACTGCGTTTTGTTGTACCGGTACATCCCGGCATTGATGATGATGTTCTGGTCGAATTCCTGTCCCCATTCGGGAGCTGTTCTTGGCAGGTTACCATGTTCAGAGGCTGTCAGAAACTCGAAATCGAATTTTTGGGCATCCACTTTCAGGATACTAATTTTAGAATCGCCCACAACCGATTTTTCCGGAGTTTCCAATTCGGCGATTTGCAAACCATCCATCAGGTTTTTCCACGGAATTTCACCACCCCAGGAGGTTTGAGCTTTTACGTCCATCAGATTCAGGAGAAAAAGCAAAGCCAGGAAAGCAATTTTTCCGGAATGCCAATGGATATTTATGGCTCTAAACATCCGTAAAATCGAATCTGGAATTCTTAAACGGGAACAGATCGAATAATTCTCCAGAATAGTAAAATTCGTAAGCTACGGCACCAAACGAGTACTTTTTGCCCTTGATGTTTATTCCAGAACCTCCAACAACCGGATTTTCCTTGGGTACCGAAACCTCATAACCGATGTTGTAAAGAGTAGCCAAAATTTCGGGACGTTCGCTGATCGGGAATCCTGATTTTTCCCATTGCACATTGATTTGCTTTACGTTAAGCGCGGCATACAAATAAGAATAGAAATGATTCTTATATGAAGTAAGTCGGTTAAAACGTTCTTGTGTTGGGTTTTTAGTATGGAAATCGAGCAGGTTTTCATATTTCTTGCCCAGATAGAAAACTGACGTGCTGTCTTTGAGGTTTTTTTCAATTTTTTGGGCGGTCGGCACCTTAATGCCAGTTACACCAAGTGAAAAAGTTGTTTCTACCGAAAGGATTTTTAATGGACCGATCCATTTTTTATAGGCTTCACGACTCGAATTGAACAAACGGATTTGTTCGCCAACCAGAACAGAAACAATTAACCGAGGTTCAACCCCGGTAACTTCGGCCACGGAATCAATCAACGGCTTATCTTTTGCTACGGCTAGCTTAAAGTCCTGCCATTCCGGAATATTCATCCATTCGAAAACACTCTTTGCTTTTAGCTTTTCTTTTTTTGCGTCGCCGCTTTCAACAAATTCATTGACCTCTTTATTATATTCCGGATCCTGTTGCATGTACATGTCAACAGCTTCAACCATTCGTTGAGCCTGCTTCAGGTTGTGGCTTTCGAAATAGGCATTCTGAATATAGTATGCATTGGTAGGATAATACTTGCTTAAAACGGAGAGATTGTGAAGCAATTTGGCTTCACTGAGATCGGCTTTGTAGTTGCCGCCATCGGTACCCCTACCGTATTTATCTTTTATTTCCTGAAAATACCGGTCGTTCAGGTCAACAACTCCGGGGTCGTCCGTCAGGTGAAATTTTACTGCAAAAAATCCAACGGTCAATCCCAATCCAATTAATGCGAAAATACCCGCAAATCCAAATCCTAAGTACTTCAAAATCTTGCGGAAAACACTACTTTTCATCTTTACAATACCCTTCTTTATAACAACCGCAAATGTACAAAAAGGTGTTATTGTTTGTTAAAATGAGCATGTCTTTTAGCAGAATGTGGTAAAATTATTAATGAAAAGGTTACCTTCGCTTCCCGTTCAAATTTTTGAGCTTACATTAAAACCCAAATTTTGAAGATGAAGATATCCGTAATAACACTGGCAATTGGCTTACTATTTTCTTTGCATAGCATTGCACAAGAGCCACTTCCAGTAACAATCAACCCAATAAACGAAACTTTTCAGGTCGACACCCTGGCAAACGATGCTGAAGAATTAGAAGTTGACTCGCTCAAACCAACCTGTGACGAAACTCTGTATAAAAACATCTGGAATTCAACTCAGATTAAGTACCCTGCGAATACACTTCCAAATAAAAACGATACAGTTATTATTTCGTTGTTTAATTCTGGCGACAGTCCGTTTGTGATGCCTATAAAAGGACAGATCTTGTCAAAATTTGGACCTCGCCACCGGAGAATGCACACTGGAACCGACATCAGGCTGAATTCGGGCGATACTGTTCGTTGCGCTTTTGATGGTCGAGTGAGGCTTGCCAAAAGTTTTAGGGGATATGGAAATTTAGTTCTGGTAAGGCATAGTAACGGACTCGAAACCATTTATGCGCATTTGAAAGCAATCAAAGTTAAAGTGAATGATACCATCAAAGCTGGTGACTTAATCGGGTTGGGTGGAAGGACTGGAAGGGCAACTTGTAATCACCTTCACTTTGAAACACGTCTTTTTGGAGAACCGTTCGATTCGAACAAATACATCGACTACAATACATTTGCACTTCGTTCAGACAAGGTGTACTATAAGAATAAGCAGTTTGTGACCGATTTAAAAGACCTGAGAGACAAACCTGCTCCTGAAAACAAACTTTTACTGGCTTCCGGAAGCGGCGCTTCCAAGCATGTGATCCGAAAAGGCGATAACCTTTGGACGATTGCCAAAAAGTACAATACCACTGTGAAGAAACTCTGTGCAGCCAATAAAATTACGGCGTCAAAAACCTTAAAAGTGGGCTCGGTGATCCGTATTAATTAGAAATGAAATATCTCCGGAAAATGATTCCGGATGCAGGAAAGACAGTTTTTCGATCTCGGAAAACTGTCTTTTTTTTGCCATCTACTGAACCAACACTCGCAATTAAAATATTCAATAACTTTATCCTGCATTTACTAATCCTAAACCAATGTCACCATGCTTAAAAATCTGCTTTTCACTTTCTGCCTAACAGGAATTCTTTTTTTATCCTCCTGTAGTCCTGTTGTTAAACCTGAATCATCAACGAATCAGAACTTCATTAAAATTGAAGGGCAAAACCTGGTCGGTACAGACGGCAAAAAGTTCTTCATTCAAGGAATTAACCTGGGCAATTGGCTGAACCCTGAGGGATATATGTTCGGCTTTAAAAAGACCAGTTCGGCCCGGTTGATCAATCAGGCCTTTTGTGAAATGGTTGGGCCTGATTTTACCAATCAGTTCTGGAAACAATTCAAAGACAATTACATTACACGCAACGACATTCGTTACATTCGTAAAACCGGGATGAATACCATCCGGATGCCATTTCATTACAAATTATTTACCGATGAAGATTACATGGGATTGAGTTCCAATCAGGATGGGTTTCAGCGTTTGGATAGTCTGGTTTCGTGGTGTCGCGAGTCCGGTATTTACCTGATTTTGGACATGCATGATGCCCCGGGCGGACAAACCGGCGATAACATCGACGATAGTTACGGCTACCCGTGGCTGATGACCAGTGAAGCAAGCCAGCAACAATTCACGGAAATCTGGAAGAAAATAGCTGGCCACTTTAAAAACGAACCCGTTATTCTGGGCTACGATTTATTAAACGAACCCATAGCAACCTATTTCCCCGACGAAAAAGAAAAGTTGAATGCGGCGCTTGAACCACTTTATAAGCGAGCTGTCGCAGCCATTCGCGAAGTGGATAAAAACCACATCGTGTTGCTGGGAGGAGCTCAATGGAACGGGAACTTCTGTGTTTTTCACGATTCGAAGTTCGACGATAAATTGATGTACACCTGCCATCGGTATTGGTGCGATACTTTGCAAACCAACATTCAGGATTTTGTGAGTTTTCGTGACTCTGTAAATTTGCCAATTTATATGGGCGAAACCGGTGAGAATTCTGATCAATGGATTGGAGCCTGGACCCGTTTAATGGAACGCAACAACATCGGCTGGACGTATTGGCCATTTAAGCGGATGGGAAACCCAAGTTCGGTAATGAATGTCGTAAAGCCGGAGAGTTGGGATAAAGTGATCGAATTTACAGAGAGTCCGCGAACCAGCTTTGATGAGATCCGGAAAATCCGCCCCGATCAGGAATTGGTTAAAAAAGCAATGCTTCAACTGATTGAAAACTGCAAATTCAGTAATTGCAAGGTAAACGAAGGTTATGTGAAAGCTATGGGAATGAAGCCGTGATAAGCTTTTCCCATCTCGCAGAAACGGAAAAAGGGATCTCCATGCGGAGATCCCTTTTTATAATTAGTTAAACTGCGATTAATGGAAAATATATTTTACACCAATCTGCATCTGCCATCTTGAAGATGAGCTGACATAATCTCTGAATGTTTGATTCAATACCGTTTGAGTAGAACCTCCACCAGCAGTTCCTGCAGGTACAAAAGGCATTGTGAATGTTGGTGCAGCAGTTGCAGTTGGTTTGCTAACCATGTTCAGGAATTGATATTGCTGATATCCTAAAACAGTTGTTTTTTCTACACCCCAATTTTTGTTAATAAAGTTTCCGAAGTTTACGATATCAAAAGAAACCCGAATCGTATTTTTTCTGCCTTTTTCAGTCTTAACAAAGAAATCCTGATTAAAATTAAGATCCACTTTATTGATATAAGGAGCAATTCCACCATTTCTTTCGGAATACTCTCCTCTATGTTGGCTCAAATATGGATCTTGTTTGATGAAATTATCAAGTTGTGCCCAGATTTCATCAGTTGTTCTCGGATCTGTGGTACTTGCTTTTACAAGTGTAATCTGATCTTTTGTGGCAGGAATAAATACAAGGTCATTCAAATTAATACCATCACCATTTAAATCACCATTGTAAGTATATGAATAACGGAAAGGAGAATATCTCTGAAATACAACACCAATTGATGAGGTTGTCATGTTAAAGAATGACTTGCTGTAAGTGGCTGATAAAAGAAGACGGCTAGGGAAACTTCCGGCAGAATAACCCAACTCCTCAGAATTTGGATTAATAGCAGGGCGATATTGCCATGCCGATTTAGCAACTGAAGATGAGCCGTCGGTAACGCTCTTCGATTTACCAAAGGTATATGAACCGTTAACATTCAATCCTTTAAGCGCTCCGTCGAAATCTTTCTGCAACTGCAGTGTTGTGTAAATAGAATATCCTTCTGAAGTATTTTTCATCATCACAGCAGAGTTTGCAACAGCGCTTGTTGAAGTTTTTGTATAAACTGTACGATTATCAGCGCCTAACATTTTGAATGCATCAGCACTGTTGTCATTAGGAAGGGCAACATTGGCATGGTAAATATTGTTAATGTCTTTATTATATAACACTTCTGCAGTAGCAATCCAACCATTGCCAAATTTCTTGTCAACAGCAATATTTGTTTTAAAAAGCTGTGGATATTTGAACCCAGGATCAACAAAAGCGATATCTGATTTTGGAGCTGTTCCGGCGGCCGGGCCATAATTCGGATTGCCGTCGAAGCCCTGATCTTTCAATCCGGTAGAAGGTCTTGTTAACTGGGCAAATAACAAACCATTGTTGCCTGCTTGATTCGACAACCATACATATGGAGGTGTTCCCGAGAAAATACCTGTTCCTCCACGAACCTGTAGAGTGCGATCCCCAAATACATCCCAGTTGAACCCAATACGTGGAGACCAAAGTGGTGCAGTTTTAGGATATTTCGAAACATCGATTTTTACGCCGTCTTGAAACGTTTCGGCAGCCAACTTATCGTTTGGTAAGAGATCCGTAAGGAAGATAGGCATATCCATACGAAGTCCGAGAGTCAGGTTCAGGTTTGGAAAAATGTTCCATTTATCCTGTGCGTAGAATCCGAGAGAAAGTACATCCACTTTTGCATAAGGGAATTCTGGTTGTAGGGAATAAGCCTTAGTATATTTGTTAGTCAAACTTTCAAATGTACCAGGTGTTTTTGGTCCAGCCAGCCAGGCATTATAGTCGTTCACTTCTTTATAGAATGCATCAAAGCTGTTAAATTCCCAAACACCGGCATAAGACCGGGCATAACCATTCAGAAATTGGCGATAATCACTCTGGGTTCCAAGAGTAATACTGTGTTTTCCGGCGTTGATTGTAAGGTTGTCCTGAATCTGCCAGATATCACTGTTGAGTTTATTGTTATAGGAGTTTTCTTCGGTACCAAAAGTTGTTGAGATAAGCGAACCCTTTGCATAATCAGCACTTTTAGCCCCACTTGTATAAGCCCAGCCTGTGCCGTTCAAAATGTCAACCTGTGGGAAAAATCCCCCATCCATATCACGGAAATCACGAAGTGCTGAATATCCAATTTTCAACGTATTCGATAGCTTTTCGTTGATGGTTGTATTGAGGTCAGCCATAATAATGTTGAAATTATTATTGGTCCGGTAATACGAAGAAGAGAATGGGATACGATCAGCACTTGGGCTGCGTGAACCACCTGTTGCGCCTGAGCCACTCGGCATATTGGTATTAAATGACTTTAAATAGAAATATTTAAAGCTCAGTGAATTTTTAGAGTTAATGTTCCAGTCCAGGCGGGCTGTTATACGGTCGGCTTCGGTTGGTACATTTGAGGTATTGTAGCTACCTGGGTTGTAATCATATTTATCAACCAGAAAATCAGATAAAGTCTGAAGCGTAGCTACATCAACAATCGACTGTCCATCGCCTTGTTGTCCTTTAGCAGGACTTGGCTGCCAGTCGATTGGCGATTCTTTACGATCCATCTCGCCATTTAGGAAAATGAATAATTTGTCCTTAATAATCGGACCACCCACAGAAAATCCTTTTTGGTTGTATGTGAATTTGTTCTTATCAACTTCCACTGTTTTCTGTTTGCGGCCTTCCAAATCCGGGCTTTTAAAGTAATAATAAGCAGATCCGGTCCACTGGTTGGTTCCACTTTTAGTAACAGAGTTTATTCCTGCTCCGGTGAAAGCACCGTTACGAACGTCATAAGGAGCAATCATAACCTGGATCTGATCAATGGCTTCCAAACTAATAGGTTCAGTGCCTGAGGCTCCCAGTGAAGACGAAAGCCCAAAAGAGTTATTAAATGAAGCACCATCAACAGTAACGTTGTTGTAGCGATAAGAAGTGCCTCCAAAATTGCCTCCACTGCTCATTGGGGTAAGCTTAGTGTAATCAGAGAGTGACCGGTTTATCGTGGGGAGTTTTTCCATTGATTCAGTAGTGAAGATCTCCTGAGCGCCAGTCCTGTTTGAACTGAATTTCTGATTTTTAGAACCAAGAGCAATAACTTCGCCTAACTCAAGTGTATTTTCTTTAAGAGAAGCATTGAAAGTCGCTTCTTCTCCAAGGGTAAGAAACAAATCACTTGTTTTCTGACTGCTGTATCCAACAAATGATACTTCGATAACATACGGTCCCCCAACACGCATGCCGCTAAGATTGAAGCGCCCATCACTTGAAGCTACAGTTCCGTAGGTTGTTCCGGTAGGAGTGTGTTTGGCAACAATTGTCGCCCCGGGAAGCGGTTCTTTTTTTTCGTCTAAAACTTTCCCGCTAATACTTGCTGTGGTTACCTGCGAATAACCGGAAATAGCAAGAGCAAAAAAGGCAATTAGCACTAAATAAACTTTTAGCATCTTTTTCATAGAAAATTGATTTTAATTTCTGCACAAAGAAAGTTAAATGATGTATAATATATGTAATTTGTTCCTTACTATAATGTTACTATTTAGTGTCAATTCGATTAAATTCAGTAGCTGAATTCTGATGGAAACGAAGTCTAATGAGACTCTCTTCCTCGTTGAAAATTACAACTATTTGCTGATTCCTAAAAGGATAGTTATAAACAAGCATGCTATTGATAAAATGTTAATAAATATTAAAATTTTAATTCGATAATCATTTTATTTCTGACTAAAATCATTATGCAGCCATTGAACGACCTTGGACAGTTTACAATGATGCAGACTTCAAACAATTCGATTTTTGATCTGTTTTAATTCAGAAACATGACACAAAAGGCTTGAAGTTGGTTAATCGGGCGGCGATATTATTTTTTTAGCATTTCATTTTCACTCGAAAATCATATTTTTGCAGGCTTAATTTTGTGCGAACTAAAAATTGCATGTGATGGAAGAAAAACAGATCCGGCAAATGCTTGATGAGAAGGGATTTATTGACGAGCCAATTAGTCCGGAATTAAGGCTGGTTGAGGAAATCAACCGCTTGAAGAAAGAAAAAAATGCGGTCATTCTCAGTCATTACTATGTCGAGAGCGACCTTCAGGATATAGCTGATTATGTGGGCGATAGTTTGGGGCTTGCCCAGGAAGCAGCCAAAACGGAGGCAGACCTGATTGTTTTTGTAGGCGTTCATTTTATGGCCGAAACTGCGAAAATCATTAACCCATCGAAAAAGGTGATTCTGCCTGACCTGAAAGCTGGTTGCTCGCTGGCCGATTCAGCCCCTGCAGATAAGTTTGCTGAATTTAAAGCACAGTACCCCGATCATCAGGTGATTTCGTACATTAATTGCACGGCCGATCTGAAAACCATGACCGACGTGGTTTGTACTTCGGCCAATGCGCTGAAGATTGTCAATAGCTTTCCTCCGGAACAAAGACTCATTTTTGCTCCTGATAAAAACCTGGGAAACTACATCAACAGCCTTACCGGGCGCGAAATGGTGCTTTGGGATGGCGCCTGCATGGTTCACGAAAAATACTCGGTTGAAAAAATCATTGAACTGATGGATCAGCATCCTGATGCCGAATTTATTGCCCATCCGGAGTGCGAAAAACCGGTTTTGCTGGTAGCCAAATACATCGGCTCGACCACTGCTCTGCTGAATTATGTAGAAAAAAGTTCGGCAAAGAAATTCATTGTGGCGACCGAAAGCGGCATTCTGCACCAGATGAACAAAGCCTGTCCGGATAAAATTTTTATCCCGGCTCCTTCCATCGATTCAACTTGTGGCTGCAACGACTGTTCGTACATGAAACTGAACAGCCTCCAGAAATTATACATCTGCCTGAAAAACGAATTACCCGAAATCACCCTTTCAGACGAGGTGATCAAAAAGGCTCAATTACCGATACTCCGAATGCTCGAAATCTCGAAATAAAGACTTTAAATCCCAATAATCCCATTGGGATTTTTTATTTTCACACCTTCCTTTAAAACCAATTAAACATGAACCATTTCAAAATTTTAGGAATCTTCTTTTTTGGCCTGATTACACTGTTTCAACTAACAGGTACGGCGAAAAATCCGAACGATAAAAAGCTTGATTTAGACATTGTATTTATCGGTAACAGTATTACCTATGGCGCAAATCTGGAGAATCCGAAGCAGGATGCTCCTCCGGTTATTGCCTCAGAAATCATTCGGAAAAAATCCGGAATCAATTCAGTTCAATTCTCAAATCAGGGAAGAAGCGGATTTACTACCGTAAATTATTTACCCGATTCACCCACATTTGGAGAAGTCATTCAGGCAACGAAACTATTGCACACGAATCCAGAACATACCCTGATCTTTTCAATTAAGCTGGGGACAAACGATAGTGCCATTTCTGGACCAAAAGGCGCACCCGTTTCGAAAGAAGACTACGGAAAGAACATGAAAGCTATTATTGACGAGTTGCTCCGTCAGTTTCCCAGTGCGAAAGTTGTGCTTCAGCAACCTATTTGGTACAGCACCAATACCTACAACCGGTCGAAATACCTCGCCGAAGGATTGGCCCGTTTGCAAAGTTATTTTCCTGAACTGAAATCACTGGTTAAAAGCTATTCAGCAACAAATAAAAACCAGGTTTTTATGGGCGATCAGAAGGGATTTACCTACTTCCAAAAAAACTACCTGACCGATTTGGTGGCTGAAAAAGGACAGCAGGGAACTTTTTACCTCCATCCAAATCCAAAAGGTGCAGCAAAGCTTGGAAGTTTATGGGCAGAAGCGATTTACAAGATTGTAAAATAGATAGTTTATACAAAGTAAAAAGGCCTGTCTTGAATCCAAATTCAAGACAGGCCTTTTTACTTTAAACTGATTGCGAACTATTTCTGAGCCACTTTAACCAAGCCATCTACATCTTTCACTTTTGCGAACGGAACAAGCTTAAATCCGTAGCTGTAATCCTTCTTGCTTAAATGATAATCCGGAAGCGGGATCCCTCTCCACGACCAGGTGTCGTTTCCACCAACCCCGGCCTGACCCAAGTCTATGTTCACAGTATAAAATCCCGCCGGCTCGATCTGGTTGATGTGGGCTGCTTTGGTGATATTTTCGGCAGTATATGGCCAAACCGAAGTATTGAGTGGCTGTTTGCCAACTACCATCAGTCCGCTACCAGTTACATTTTTCAAAGCCAACCAACGTACTTCGGTATGGTTCCCGTTTTCCTGCGGTCTGACGTAATTGAAAATAAAGTCTTCCACTTTGCCCGAATAGATATTTACTTCGGCAGCATGGCTACGGTCAGAATAGTTTTCGAAAGGGCCTTTCCCGTAGAAATTGATTAATCCCATGTCATTGGAGAACTCAGTGGTCATCCCGATGCGCAGCGGATCGGTCAGTTTTTCTCCAATTTTAGCCTGATAATTTACGTCAACAATTCCATCGCCCGAAACTTTGTACGAAAGCTGCAAATTCAGGCCTTGATCACTTTTTAAGTCGGCAATAATCAGCTTGGCAATTCCTTCATCCAGAACCTTCATCTGCACCAGTTTTAAACTAGTGGCAACTGAGGGCCAATCAGATAAATTCGTCACAACCTGCCAGGCACGGATGTCGTTATCGGTGATTGGTCTCCAGAAATTGGGTTTTAATTGGCCGATCAACATGTCTTTTCCCAGAAATTGGTATTTGGTCAGGTATCCTGACGTTTTATCGAAGGTCACTTTGAAATCTTTTGCGCCAACCGTCAAACTCTTTTCTGAATCTTCAAATACCTGAACCGCAACTTTGGAAGCTATAGCCTGAATTGGTTTTGCCACTGAAACCAGGAACTGTTCCTTGGCAATCTCATGACCTCGTTTCGCATACAATTCATCTTTGGCAAGCTTAACAGAAACTTTCAGCCAGACTTCGCCCTTAGTTTTCGAGAGGTCGTAATCAACGCCAAAAAGCTTTGATTCGCCGGGCAAAACATTGAATGCACCAAGGCTTCCGGTTCCGATGTCCTTCCCGTTTTCAGTCAATGTCCAGCGAATATCAAATTCGTTCATGTTACGGAACTGAAACCTGTTCTTTATCCGGAATTGCATTTTATCCTGATCGTAGAACTCAACGACAACCGGCTGAAATACATATTTGCACTCTTCGGTAGCCGCTTTTACCGTTCGGTCGGGGCTGATAAGGCCATTGATGCAGAAGTTGGCATCGTTTGGCTGGTCGCCATAGTCGCCACCATAGGCCCACCATTTCCGGCCTTGTTCATCAGTGCGGGCGATTCCCTGGTCAATCCAGTCCCATATAAAACCACCCATCAGGTTCTTTTTGCTGTGTATCAGGTTCCAGTATTCCATTAAGTTTCCGGTTGAATTTCCCATGGAGTGGGCATATTCGCACATCACGATTGGCCGCTTGATATATGGGCTTTCCGATAATCCTTTTAGTTGGTCGATGGTGCAATACATCCGGCTGATCATATCCACGTACCAGGTATCGTCAGGATTAGCCAGATACGGTTTTTTCGCGTATTCAGGTGTGCCAAATATTTTATACTCTGGACGAGTTGCATCGCCTTGTGCCCCTTCGTAATGAATGGGGCGAGTTGGGTCGAATTCCTTGACCCAGCCAGCGGCGGCGGCATGGTTCGGCCCTGATCCGGATTCGTTCCCCAGCGACCATGAAAAAATGGAAGGGTGGTTTTTATCGCGTTCAACCATCCGGATCACCCTGTCGGCATAGGCTGCGTGCCACGAAGGCTGATTGGTCAGGTATCCGCTGGCATGATGGGTTTCGATGTTGGCCTCGTCCATCACGTACAACCCATATTGGTCGCACAAATCGTAGAAATACGGATCGTTTGGATAATGGCAGGAGCGGACAGCGTTCAGGTTGTACTGTTTCATCAGTAAAACATCTTTCAGCATATCTTCGCGAGTGACAGTTTTTCCGCCTGTTTGGCTGTGATCGTGCCGGTTCACTCCGTATAATTTCACTGCTTTTCCGTTTACCAGAAATACTCCGTCTTGAATTCGGATATCCCGGAACCCGATTTTGCTGCTTCTTGATTCGAGTACATTGCCTTTTTCGTCCTTCAGGCTTAAAACCAGAGTATACAAAACGGGCAACTCTGCCGACCATTTTTGTGGTGATTCAATTTTGCTTTCCAGAAGTGCAAACTTGACATTGTCACGTTGCGGATATTCTTCGTAAACAATCTTGCTTAAGTCAATCTTCAGCGGCTGTGCAAGCTTGGGCTTGTCGGTTGGGCTATACAGCATCGCCTCAACCGTCCAGCCTTCAATGCCAATGCTGTCTTTCATGGTTATTACCGGACGGATCTGTAGCAAAGCATCTTCCAGATTTTCGTCGAACTTGGTGCGGACGAAAAAGTCGTTCAAAGCAACCCGTGGCTGAGCCAGCAACATTACTTCGCGTTGAATACCACTCATGCGCCAATGATCCTGATCTTCGAGGTAGCTCCCATCCGACCAACGGAAAACCTGTACTGCAACTGTATTCTTTCCTTTCTGAACTTTTTCGGTCACATCAAATTCGGCAGGCAAACAACTGTCTTCGCTGTAACCCACCATTTGTCCGTTCACCCAAACGTAGAAAGCCGAACTTACTCCACCAAAATGGAGGATGATTTGCTGACCATCCCAATCGGCAGGAATTTCGAATGTCCGGAAATAGGAACCCACCGGGTTGGTTCGTGTTATAAATGGTGGCCGATTTGGGAAAGGGTAGGTTGAATTGGTATAGATTGGCGTTCCGTAACCTTTCATTTCCCAGCACGACGGAACTTCAATTTTATCCCATCCTGAAACTTTTACTTCTCCTGTATAAAAATCCATCGGACGGTTTTTCGAGTCAGCCTCGAAATGAAACATCCATTCGCCATTCAGCGAGAGGAATCGCGCCTGAGTGCGATCTCCTTTCAGGGCCAGATCTTCAGAAGAAAATGAATACGAAGTGGCACGGGCCGGCATCTTATTTCGCCCGATTACGGATTGGTCTTCCCAATCGTTTTGTGCCGATACGCCAATAGTCAGGAGCATCAGGATAAAAAAAGCGAGTCTGTTCATGGTTTATTGATTCTAGTTTATTAGGTAACGTCTAAAATTACAGAATATAGACGAATTCATTCATGTCATCCCTTATGTGAAAATCATAAAAAAAGTTAAAGAACAGGTTTTAACTATACAGTCAGCTAAAGCAGACGGCAAAGAATAGTGCTTTGAATGAAAATATTGCTTGATCAGGATGATATACTTTGCCGTCACATTTATGTGACGGACAGAAAATTCCCAGATATTTTGGCTTTAGCCACATAAGACATTTACGGGATTAAACTAAAAACCCTGTTCAGAACTTCCAAACAGGGTTTTTAAAATATTGTTATGTGCTAATTTATTCAATGATTGTCACCCAACCGTGTGTGTCGGGTTCGTCGCCATATTGAATGCCACGCAACTTTTTGTAGAGTTTTTCGCTAATCGAACCTGGCTTTCCGTCTTTCGAAAATACATATGATTTCTTTTCATCGTAATCGTCAATCCGCTCAATTGGACTGATCACAGCAGCAGTCCCGCAGGCGCCAGCTTCTTCGAAGGTGGACAGTTCTTCCACAGGAATCTGGCGGCGTTCAACCTTCATTCCCAAGTCTTCGGCCAATACCATCAAACTTTTGTTGGTTATCGATGGCAAAATAGAACTCGATTTTGGTGTGATGTAGGTATTATTTTTGATTCCGAAGAAATTGGCAGCTCCACATTCGTCAATGTATTTCTTTTCTTTTGAATCGAGATAGAAAACATTTGAATAACCCAATTCGTGGGCTTTTGCTCCGGCAACCAGGCTGGCAGCATAATTTCCGCCCACTTTATATTTTCCCATTCCAAGCGGTGCCGAACGGTCGAACTCGCGCATAATAACAAATGGCGTTGTCTGGAAACCACCTTTAAAATAAGGACCTACCGGAGTAACAAACAGGATAAACATGTATTCATTCGACGGTTTAACACCAACCTGAGCTCCGGTTCCAAACAAAAACGGACGGATATACAGTGCAGCACCCGATTCGTAAGGTGGCACAAAACGTTCGTTCAATTTCACCGCTTTAATAACGGCTTCTTCAAATTTTTCAATCGGAAGAATGGCCATCATGGTTCCCACGCTCGAATCCTGCATCCGTTTGGCGTTTTCATCCATGCGAAATACACGTATTTTATGGTCAGCTCCCCGAAATGCTTTCAATCCTTCAAACGATTCCTGTCCATAGTGAATGCAAGTGGCAGCCATGTGCATCGTTACCATTTCGCTATCGCTAACTTCCAGCTCACCCCATGCTCCGTCTTTGTATGTACAGCGGATATTGTAATCCGTTTTCATATACCCGAAGCCCAAATTTTTCCAGTCTATAGTTTCCATAATCAAAAAAGTAGTTTGTCAATCCAAGTTTTCTTTTGGAGTCATAAATTAACGAAAAAAAACCGGGAGAAGGAAAGGAATTTGAAAATTTGAAAATTTGAGGATTTGAAAATGAATTTACGATTGAATTGTAATTCGTAAATAGTCTGATGGTAAATCTTTTCTTATTCGCTTGTTGATATTTCAATAAAATACCCGTTGTGTTTGCGAATATTCAGTACCCTTCCATCCGAAAAAATGAGGTATTGGCCTTTTATTCCGTTCAGAATTCCTGAAATCACAGGATCCTTATCGAACGAAACGCTGGTAATTTTCTCCGGAAAAGCAATTACCGGGTAGTTCATTTTCCAGATTTTATCGTCTGGGTGCAAATACTGCTGCAATTCGGCCGGCAGCAATTGGTAAGCATTTACTTTTTCCTCCGGAAGGTTATACTCCTGAACATCCTTATTTAGAAGCATCGACCGCCAGTTGGTCTTATCCGAAAAGTAATTTTTCAGGAAAACCTCAATCACTCCGGAAATGTGACGGTTTGGTGTTTTTGCCAGAATAATGGCCTCGCTGGCACCCTGATCGATCCAGCGCGTTGGCACCTGGTGATGACGCGTAACGCCCACTTTCAACTCTCCGGAAACGGCCAGATACACAAAATGATCGATCAGGTCGTGTTCGCGGGCCCAGTCCATGTCGCGGGCAATGCCCAGGTGCGCTTTCGACAATTCAGGACGCATCACCGTTTCGCTGGCTTCGGGAGCAGTTTGCAGGCAATTGTAGCAAAACCCCTGTCCGAACGATGTTTTGGTTCGTTTCCCACACGAAATGCAGTTGATTTGTCCGGTAAATTTCATGCTGATTGATTTTCCGATCAAATCGTTCATCGGCAATTCGGTTTCTCCTATCGGAAGGAAATACTGAACCGGATCGGCAAATTCCGATCGCATTTTGATGATATTTCCGGAAGCAAGCATAGTTTGTGTGTTTTATTTCAATACAAAGAAAAGAATTGTTGCTGAATTGGTAACAGTTGCCGGAATGAAAAGGTTTGATAGCCAACAATACCATGAACCCAAAGTGTTCGGCAAGTTGATAAATTTTCTAATTTTATGGTATGACTTTAAGCAATTTTGAACGATTGGTACAACTGGCAGACGAAGTTTTTGCCGTTAAAAGTGATCCGAGTCAACTCGATGTCAATGCAGAAGTATTGGAACGATTACACCAATTGCATCCGGCAACAGTTTCGGCATTCGACGATGGCAATGGCCCGGTAGCATGGGTTTTGCTCATTCCCACCACGCTCGAATTGATGAACCGGTTTGTGGACAATCAGATTTCAGAAAAAGAACTTTTTGAACTTACACCCCTGGATGCCAAATACGATGCCATTTACCTGTGCTCAGCTTTGGTTCTGGAA